>OMBX01000016.1_pt1 | contig 97132 bp, 118 predicted proteins | sample 1644931 | NCBI WGS metagenome assembly OMBX01 (sample SAMEA103958165, study PRJEB25191) | human gut metagenome | biome: human-associated habitat [ENVO:00009003]; feature: intestine environment [ENVO:2100002]; material: feces | place: Germany | collected 2013/2015
AAGGCGGCCGTCACACCCCGTTCTTCTCCAACTATCGTCCTCAGTTCTACTTCCGTACCACTGACGTGACCGGCATCATCACCCTGCCCGAAGGCACCGAGATGTGCATGCCCGGCGATAACGTCATGATGCACGTTGAGCTGCTGACCCCGGTTGCTATGGAAGAGGGTCTGCGTTTCGCTATCCGTGAGGGTGGCCGTACCGTTGGCTCTGGCGTTGTCGGCAAGATCATTGAGTGATTTTGACCCTTCGCGCCTGTCCTAAGGCTAAAGGTTAAACTTTCAAAGAGCGTTCCCATTCCGGAGAGTGGGAACGCTCTTTTTGGCATTTTTGGCTCCTCTGCTGATGCGGCAGGGGAGCCCTTTGTGTTCTGTACAGAAGACTCTTTACAAAAAAGGTTGTTCTGCTATACTGAAGACAGATGAGGGCATAAAAAGATACTGGAGGGCGCAAGCGATGGCATTTGATTATAAGAAAGAGTACAGGGAATTCTATCTCCCGCCGAAAAAGCCGCAGCTGATTACGATCCCACCCATGAATTTTGCAGCAGTGCAGGGGAGGGGTGACCCCAATGAACCGAATAGCGAATACAAGGCAGCCCCGGAAAAGTGCAAGACGGTGTTGCGTCATCCGATTCGAAAAAAATAATTCCGGTCAAATCCACAAAAGATGTCGCTTTTGGTTGTGAAATGTGCTATACTAAAGTCATCTGTAAAAGCACACATGCAACAGGGAGGAGAATATCATGCAGCACGAAACCGTGATCGTTCTGGATTTCGGCGGCCAGTACAACCAGCTGATCGCCCGCCGCGTCCGCGAAAACAATGTCTACTGTGAAATCTATTCCTACAAGACGGATCTGGCGCTCATCAAGGCGAAGAACCCCAAGGGCATCATCTTTACCGGTGGCCCCAACAGCGTTTATCTGGAGGATTCCCCCACGATCGACCCGGAGATCTTCAACTGGGGCGTGCCTGTTCTGGGCATCTGCTATGGCAGCCAGTTGATGATGCACCTGCTGGGTGGTCACGTCTGCCGCGCACCGGAGCGCGAGTACGGCAAGACGGAGGTCTTCGTGGACAATTCCAGCAAGATGTTTGCGGATGTTCAGCCCTCCACGATCTGCTGGATGAGCCACAACGATTATATCGAACAGGCGGCGCCCGGCTTCAAGATCACGGCCCACACGGTCAACTGCCCGGTGGCCGCTGCCGAGAACGCTGAAAAGGGCCTGTATGCCGTTCAGTTCCACCCGGAAGTCCTGCACACCGCCGAGGGCAAGAAGATGCTGCACAATTTCGTGTACAACGTCTGCGGCTGCACCGGCGACTGGAAGATGGACTCCTTCGTGGAGAACAACGTCAAGGCGCTGCGTGAGGAGATCGGCGACGGCAAGGTGTTGTGCGCTCTGTCCGGCGGCGTGGATTCCTCGGTTCTGGCGGCTATGCTGGCCAAGGCGGTCGGCAAGCAGCTGACCTGTGTGTTCGTGGATCACGGTCTGCTCCGCAAGAACGAGAAGGAAGAGGTCTGCGCGGTCTTTGGCCCCGGCAACCCGAACTTTGACATCAACTTTGTCTGCGTGGACGCCCGCGAGCGCTATTTCAGCAAGCTGGCCGGTGTCACCGAGCCGGAGCGCAAGCGCAAGATCATCGGCGAGGAGTTTATCCGCGTCTTCGAGGAAGAGGCCAAGAAGATCGGCAAGGTGGATTTCCTTGCACAGGGCACCATCTACCCGGACGTCGTTGAGAGCGGTCTGGGCGGCGAATCCACCGTCATCAAGAGCCACCACAACGTCGGCGGTCTGCCCGATACCGTGGACTTCAAAGAGCTGGTGGAGCCGCTGCGCAACCTGTTCAAGGACGAAGTCCGTCAGGTCGGCCGTGAGCTGGGTCTGCCGGAGTATCTGGTCAGCCGCCAGCCGTTCCCCGGCCCCGGTCTGGGCATCCGCATCATCGGCGAAGTGACCCCTGAAAAGGTCGCCATCGTGCAGGATGCAGACGCCATCTGGCGTGAGGAGATCGCCAAGGCGGGCCTCGATAAGGAGATCAACCAGTATTATGCCGCGCTGACCAATATGCGCAGCGTCGGCGTCATGGGCGATGAGCGCACCTACGACTATGCGGTGGCTCTGCGCGCCGTGACCACCACCGACTTCATGACGGCCGAAAGCTACAATATGCCGTGGGATGTCCTCGGCACCGTCACCAGCCGCATCGTCAATGAGGTCAAGCACGTCAACCGCGTCTTCTATGATTGCACCGGTAAACCGCCGGCCACGATCGAGCTCGAATAATTAACAAAAAGCCGAAAACCCTAGGAATCATCCGGGTTTTCGGCTTTTCTTTTTGCCTCGTGGCATTATTTTGGCATTACCGCATCAAATCATTCAGTTTTTTCACTGCATCTGACGTCGCCGACGGGTACAAATGCCCGTATGTCCGCAGCGTCGTTTCGACGTCCTCATGGCCCAGCCTCTCGCTCACCATCAAGATCGGAGTCCCCAGGTGGATAAGCAGGGCAGCGTGGGAGTGTCGGAGATCGTGCAGGCGGATGGGCTCGATGCCGGCCGCTTTGCATCCCTTCTGCATCTGCTGGCGGAAGTAGTGCTTGGTGAAGGGGAACAGCCGATCGGCAGGGTCAGGCTTGTACAGGGCGTTTAGGTACACCCTGAGCATATCGGCCAGCTTCGGCGGGATGGGCAGCACACGGCGGCTCTTCGGCGTCTTCGGCTCTGTCACGACCTCTTCGCCGTCGATCGTCTGGAAGCTCTTGTTGACCGAGAGCGTGCAGTCCTCCAGGTTGATGTCTGCCGGAGTCAGGGCTAGCAGCTCACCGATGCGCAGGCCCGTCCAGAACAGAACGGACAGGCCGGTTCTGCCTGGGAGCTTCGGCACGTTCTCGACAACCTTCGTGAACTCGTCCACCGTCCAGAACTTCATTTCATCTGCGTTCTCTTTGCCGATGCTGCCCGCCACCTTCGCGGGGTTCCGGGCAAGGCCGTAATACTGGCAGGCGTAGTTGAACACGGCTGACAGCTGGTTGTTGATCGTCTTCGCATAGGTGGGAGCGACGCCCTCGGCGAGTAGATTGCTCTGCCACTTGCGGACGTGGGCTGGTGTGATGTCGTTGATCTTCAAGTCCTGGAAGAAGGGTAAGATGCGGGCTTTGTACAGATACCGCTTGTTGCGCATCGTGTTCGCCTTCAACCTGTGCTCCATGTCGTCCAGGTACAGCTCCACCATCGAGCCGAACGTCATGTCGCAGCTCTGGGCCCTGGTCTTCAAAAACTCGTCCTCGAACGCCTTCGCGTCCTTCTGCCGAGCAAAGCCCCGTTTCTTTTTCAGCTTCCGGTGGCCCTGCCAATCGGTGTAGTAAAACGAGGCGTACCATGTGCCCCGTTCCTTGTCTTTGTACGCAGGAATAACGCTCACCTCCCTGTATTCTGCCAGAATCATGCCACAAGGCCGCAGAGCGGGCCCTGAGCGGCGTTTTGTAGCTTCGGAATCTCTCTTTACCTCCAGAACCGAAAACGCGCTGTAAGCCCTCATAGGCCGGTTTTATCGGATTCGGGTTTTCGGCCCGCTTCACTTCACCCGGTACGCAGGCGGGACGGCTTGCAGCCGGACGCCCTCTGATCTCTGGTATGCCCGTATCAGATCGGCGATCTGCTCCGAGGCTCCAGGCGCTCCAGCGTCAACGGCTGCCTGGTATGCCCGCTGGAGCTCAGACAGCCGATCGGCTCTGATCTTCGCACAAGCAGGGCAGAGGCCCGACACCAGGTCGGCACAGTTGAACAGCTCGAAGCACGAGCGACAGCGAATATAACCCGTCATGTTGAAAACTTCACCCCGTCCGCAAAAATAAAAAATAATTGTGTGTGAAAGTAAGTAAATAATTATAACAACATAGTCTTACTAAACGTCTTATATAATATAACGTCTATTTATGAGTGCAGATTTTGCACCCTATTTTTGAAAATACAGTGCATTTTTTGCACCCTATTTGCCATTATTCGGTGCAGATTTTGCACCCTATTTCAAAAATACAGTGCATTTTTTGCACCCTATTTTTATTTTGAGGTTCTGACCGCTGGCAAATAAAACAGGTTTTCCACAGAGTTTTCAACATTCCGGCTCCAGGATTTTCCCGGTCTGGAAGTCAAAATAGATCAGCCTGCCACGCTGCGTGCGTCGTCCTTCTAGTTCTTTTCCCTGGAGTCGCCCAGCATGGGGGAGGCCATTTCTTGCAGACGGCCCAGCAAGAGCAGCTGATCGCGTTCTGACAGCTTTTCATACAAGGCCAGCATTTCACGCCCGTTCTCGGATATTCCGGGGACGGGCTCTTTTTTTATGACCACAGGGGCCCCGGCATCCTCGCCGGTCAAAAGATACTCTATTGAACATCCGATGAATCCACAGATGGCTATTATGTATTTTGATGGAGGGTCGGTGTTCCGCTGTTTCCAGTTCGAGATCGTGGTCGGATGGACGCCCAATACCTTTGCCAGTCCATACGCAGTGAGCCCGCGGAGCTCCAATTCATCGAAAAGACGTTCACAAATAGTCATAGTTCACCTCAACTGGTATACAGTTTGTCTAAAAAATAAGGAATATGTTCTACATTTATCTACGTTTGTTCATCAGTCGTTTGTTGACTTAATAGCCAAATGTGGTATAATACTTATAGAAGATAAGCCAAAGAATTAAGGAACAAGAGAAAGGATAACTAACCATGAAAAACCTGAATGAGATGAGCAAGGCCGAGATGGAGCAGGAGATCAGCTTCGCTAAGGAGTTCGTGAACAACGGGGGTTGCATGAACAAAGAGCAGTGGGCTCGCGTCTTCAAGATGATGCAGCTTGTCAAGGAGGGTTGAACTATGTTTGATCTGCGCGAGCACAAGGGCCTGATTCGCAGGCTGGTTTCCGAGGCCAACCAGAATGACCCCAACTGGAAGTGGTCGATCAAGGCCATCAACAAGACCGAGGCCCGCATCTTCTGGAGCTATCTGGAGTGCGGAGATCAAAAGCCGTGCTTCACGATCGAGCTCGTAGAAGACGAGGACGGCTGCCTGATCTACGCGAAGGACGAGCACGGCGACAACCTCAATGTCGAGATGGTCGAGTGCGTGGGCCTTCCGAGCCTGAACACGCCAATCGAAGAGGCAATCAAGATGATGGCCTACACGATCATCAACACCGCACATGCTTGCTACTGAGGAGGGAAAGCCATGAAGACCTACATCGCCACCTACTACCGCCACAACCCCCAGCTGAGCAGCGGCGGCTACCAGACCACCCGCAAGATCGAGGCCGTGTCCATCACGTCCGCTCGCAAGAAGGCCCGTGAGATCGCCGAGGGCTGCGTGTATGGCAGCCTGGAGCTGCTGGGCGTCGAGAAGGAGGGCTAAGCCATGATGATGAACATGACGGAGGCTGATTACGAGAGCTGGCGCGATGACCTCCGCTGCGGCGGGTACGAGGAGCCCAATCAGGGAGGCGAGTACGGCGGCCAGTACAGCGCAGCGGCCCTCTACGACGGCGGCTGGCGGTCGGTGGACATCCCCGAAATGATCGCTCTGTACAAGCTGAGCGACGAAGAGGCCGAGCAGATCGCAAACGATCTCCGCAAGATCGAGCAGGGCAACGAGGAGGGCTGAACAATGCAGGTTTTGTACATCGAAGGCCGTCGGAACGGCTGTGGCCTCGAGCAGTGCGGAAAGACAATGACCGTCGCCGAGCTGATCGAGTATCTGAGCCAGTTTGACGAAGAGCTGCCGGTTTACCTGAGCAACGATCAGGGCTACACATACGGCAACATCGACGAGGACAGCTTTGAAGAGGGCGAGTACATCGACCCGGATAGCGAGGAGGACTGAACATGGCAACGAAGCAGCAGGAGCGCGAAGCACTCGACAAGATCGCCGAGATCATCAAGGGACTGGGCCAGGACAGCTACATTGCAGCTGCCTTCGACGGGTGCCTTGATATGGCAGAGGACAACATCGGCAACGACTTCATGTGCAGCATGAAGGCGAGGGCCGAGGACGCACAGCAGGAGGTCGCCAGCCTCCTGGTCGAGAACCGCAAGCAGGCGGACAGCTTGCAAGCACTGTCCGAGGCCGTTGCCCAGAAGCAGAAGAACATCGACGGCAGGGACGAGCAGATCGCCAACCTGAACAGCATCATCAAGATGCAGGCCGACAGGATCAAGGAACTGGAGGAGGGCGTCGAGAGCTCCGCGAGCCGTGTCATGGCCCTGGAGAACGAAAACGTCCACCTGAAAGCCCGCCTGTACGACATCCTGATGAAGTGAGGAGGTAACAGCCATGACGATCTTCAAGGAAGACAAGGTACTGGGTATTGCCTGCGGCATCAACGACAGCGGGAAGCTGTTCGTCGGAGGCAACCGTTCCGGCTATAATCTGCCGGACACCCCGAAGAACCGCGAGAAGGTTCTGAAGGATTTCGACTACTGGACTCAGTCTAGCGAAGGCCGAAACCACCTGGCAAGCCAGCCAGGGTAGGTCGTGGGAGCCAACAAGAGCAGCCGACCGGCTGCAAACCAACAAGCACCTGAGAGGAGATAACTAACCATGACCGATAAGAACAACGCGGAGATCAAGGCCGGAGACATCGTGGAGATCACCGACGCCTACTTCAAGCACGACAACGCCCTCTACTTCGTCGAGCACATTCCCGGCGACCCCGGCTGGAATGGCGGAGACATCTGCCTGCACATGATCGGCAAGTCTGGCAAGCTCTCCAGCACGAAGTATTCGACCTGCTTCTGGCCCCTGAAAGCTTACGTCAACGACCGCGAGAAGGCGGCCAGGGCCAACCTCTGGAACAGCGAGCACGCCCAGATTGAGGTTCGCACAGACATCAACCAGAGCTTCGTTGCCGGGTGGTTCCGCAAAGCGGCTGACGACTTGTCTGTGACGATCGAGTGGAACAAGCTGCATTTCGGCGAGGACTGCCAGGACGTCAAGCGAGAGCTGAAAACCGAGGCTCACCTCCGGGCTGTGGCCGCTCGACTCTCCGGCAACGTGAGGAGCCTGCACTTCATCGGTACGGACGACCTCAGCCGTGAGGTGTTCGTTGATGAACTGGGAACGGTCTGGAAGTACACGGAACCCGGCTCGATGCCGCGGGAACGGCACGACAAGCTCTATGCTGCATCCAGCAACGACCGGGATGGTGAGCCCAGTCTGCCGATGTCGGATGCTTTCGACTACCAGATCATCTACGAAGGACAGGAGGTCTAAACCATGAAGGTGCTTTCCGACAGAACCAAGATCGCCGTGGCGATCAACTTCAACCAGTACCCCGTTATCCGCATCGACCTGAGCAAGACCGATCTCTACGGCGTCGTGGGTGCGCCGGTCAGAATCGACAACGGCACGTTTACGACCGGCGAGCCGTATTTCGTCCGTGGCTATCTCCGTACATTCAAGGACGAGAACGTCCTGACGTTCGACGCTGGAGGCGTCGCTCTGAAAGCGAACCTCAGCTACAGCGATTACGAGCGGATGCTGGAGTACACCAACGCTCCGATCGTGAAGCCCGATCAAGACATCCTGGTTTGCATGGTGGACAGCGAACGCCGCCTGGTCTACGACCCGGTCGTCCTGCGGACAGGGAAGCGCGTTGACCCGTACTGCATGACCCCGCTCGATCTGGAGCGGTGTAAGATTCCGGCTGCGGAGGAGGTGGAGCACAATGCCTAAGTACCCGAAGGGCCACAAGGATGTCGTGTTCTTCGCGCCAAAGCCGAAGCGCGGGAGCCGCCCGATCGCCGGTTCCACGACTGCGACCAACGATTTTCTGGTGCTGGTACACGAAACATACCCGGAGGCCACGATCTCCCAGTTGAAGGAGCTCCTGACCGATCGTTCCAAGTTCATCCTCAACCCGGAGGCCGTCGCGGTTCTGGATGCTTACATCACCCGCGGCTACGGCGACTACGTTCCCGAATGGAGGTAAAGATCATGGCAGACATCAAAGAAAAGATTGCAAAGCTGCTGGCCCTGGCAGAGAGCCCCAACGAGGCGGAGGCCAAGGCTGCGCTCCTGAAGGCCCGCGAGCTGATGGCAAAGAACAAGCTCACCCCGGAGGAGTGCCAGAAGCAGAAGAACCAGAAGGTCGTCAAGGACTTCACCGACATCCAGTGTACAGCCATGACGAACCCCTGGGCGGCCTCCCTCTCGGCGGTGATAGCCGACAACTACTGTTGCCGCGCAATCAATCGGAAGCGCAAGGGCTACAAGACGGCGACCATCGGCTTCATCGGCCTGGAGGACGATTTCGAGATCTGCAAGAGGATTTTCCTCTACGCCTACGACTGCATTGTTTCGACATGCAAGCGCGAGATCGAGCGGAACCCTTGGGACGATCGCGGAACCTACCGCAAGGCGGTGAACGCCTACGGCTGGGGCTTTTGCGAGGGCCTGCAGGATGCGTTCAAGGCTCAGAAGGCGGAGCACCAGGAATGGGGCCTCGTCATGGTGACACCCCAGGCCGTCGTCGAGGAGGCGGACGGCCTGGGCAAGCCAAGGGCGATCGGCAGGAACGAGGCTGACATGGACACCCTGGGAGCTAGACAGAAGGGCTACCGGGACGGCCTCAAGTTCGACCCGAACTCCAGGCTGGAGGGCAGGCCGGAACGCGCTCAGCTGGCGTCGTGCCGGTAAACACCCGGTATCAGTATAGCGCACCGGGGAGCAAAACACAAGAAATAAGCCTTATTTTTAAGGTACGAAGGAGGCAGAAAAACAATGAAAACTGCGAATCGCACAAAACCGAAGACCGACTTCGGCATCGAGGTGCGCGTCTTTACCGCGCAGACCGGCATGACCGTGAAGGAACTGGCCGAGCGCGCAGGCGTCAAGTACACCACGCTGGTGGAAACCACCACGGGCCGCTGTGCTGGGCACCAGCTCATTCCCGTGGTTCGGGAGTTCATGCAGAACTACCGGAAGGAGGAGTAATTGTGGCAGCGAAGGCGAAGATCAACACCGCTCGCGACCTGTTCTATTTCTCGGACGACATCATGAGGATCACGGGCTTTTCCCAGAGCAAGAGCTACAAGATCATCAAGCAGATGAACAAGGAGCTGGAGGCACAAGGCAAGCTGACGTTTGAAGGCCGCGTCAGCAAGCGGTACTTCAACGAGCGGCTGGGCCTGGATGTGGACACCCGGCAGAAGAGCCGGGCATGAGGAGGTAACACGATGGAGAGCACAAGTTTCACCCTGAGCGTCAAGCAGGAAGCGGCACCCCGCCCGAAGCGGAAGGCCAAGAAGCGGGCTGTATGGCCCCATCTGCTGATGCAGGCATTTCTCGCGGCAGTGCTGCTGTACCTGGGTATTATGATTGCCCAGAGTGCGAGCATCCATACAACCGGCGCAGGCAACGTCGTTCTGGCGGCTGCCGCCCTGGTGTTCACAGGCTGGAAGCTCCACGATCTCGGAGCTGATGAATGAGAGGAGGATTCAACATGGCAAAGATGTTTGATGGCAAGAAGGTTTACGACCGGGAGTCGTTCAGCTATGAACTGGCGAAGATCGGCGACTATGTGACGGAGGAGGTCGTGGACGACGCGATCAACTGCCTGCCGCCCGCATCCATGACCGCCCACTGTTCCCAGATGGGCGAGCCGATCAGCGACCGCTTCGACCCGGACAACCACCGCTGGCGGGCAACCTACGAAACCTTCACGAAGGTGGCTGAGGACGTCTGGAGGTACTGCGGCGACTGCTTCCGCGGCGAGATCGCCCAGCGCGGCAGGCCGCTCGTCTACGTCGGCAAGGGCCAGAGCTGAGGAGGTGAAGATCATGACGTACTATCCCATCAATGAGGACACCGCCAAGCGTGCGAACGACGCCAACTCGTTCCGCGACTACAAACCCGGCAGCGCGACGGCTGCCTACCGTGCCGAGGTGGACAAGGCCGCTGCCCTGGCTGAGAAGCAGAAGGCCAAGGTTGACCCCATGCACCATGACAAGCTGGATGGCCTGCTCGATCGGTACGCACACCGGCTCGCGGACTACTACAACGACTACTACCGCAACGAGGCGGCGTGCCCGTCCATCCTCATTACCGGCGGCGCAAATTTCCCGGTTGCAAAGAAGGAAAAGCAGAACGCCCGCCGCGACACCCTGGCGCGTGAGTACGCGGACATCCAGGGCTTGCTGCGGAAGATCGAGAGCGTGGGCATGGGCGGTATCAGCGCGGACGACCCGAACGCCATTGAGAAGCTGGAGGAGAAGCTGGCAAGGCTGGAGCGGACGCAGCAGACGATGAAGGACATTAACGCCTACTACCGCAAGCACGGCACCCTGGACGGCTGCACGCTGGCCTCTGAGGAGGTAATCAGGAAGATCAAGGCCGACATGAAGTCGTCCTGGCGGTTCTCGGACAAGCCCTTCGAGTCGTACACCCTGAGCAACCAGAATGCGGAGATCAGGCGGCTGCGTGGCCGTATCGAGGAGCTGCGCAAGCAGAAGACCGAACCGCCTCCGGCAGGCTGGGATTTTGACGGCGGCGAGGTGGTCGTGAGTACATCTGCGAACCGGCTCCAGATTATCTTCTACGACAAGCCGGACGACGATTTGCGGCAGGAGCTCAAACAGAACGGTTTTCGCTGGGCTCCGTCTGTCGGTGTGTGGCAGCGGCAGCTCACAAAGAACGCCCTGTATGCGGCCAAGCGAATCGAGGCCCTGGCACCTGTGGAGAAGTGATTCCCTCTGCCAAAATAATACCAGAAAGAGAGGGACAGCAGCATGGCGATCATGGTAACAAAAAAGCCTCCCGCGTATCTGCGGGAGGCAAGAGTAAAGGCTGGATATGTCAGCCGTGGCACGGCGTCTATCGCGGTTCCGTACTCGCCGGAAACCATCGGGCGGCATGAGCGCGGGGAGGTTGATCTGACCCCGGCGGACGCGGTGATCTACGCCGAGAGCTACAAGAGCCCGGACATCCTGCTTCGCTACTGTGCGACGTGTCCTGTGGGCTGCAAGATGGGCTGGACGGCGGCGGACATTCCGCTTCCCCATGCAACGCTGCGCATTCGGCGTCTGATCGTGGAAGCGCAGGCCGTGGCCGACCGGCTGGAAGAGATCGCCTTCGACGGCGCGATCGACGAGTCGGAGCGCAGGGACTTCGAGGAGGCATTGCGGTTCCTGCGGCAGCTTGAAGCGAGCATCAACGACATCATCCTCATAGGCCTGGGAAAAAGAGAAGGCACCTCTCGCCAAATGCCTGAACGAGAAGTGCCCGATAACTAACCGATGTCATATTATCACACCCAGGCTCTTTTGTCAAGAGAAAGGAGCAAATATGAACTACGAGAGCGTACTCCAACTCAACAAGTACCCGACAGATCAGTATAACGTCCTGGTGCCGGTCACTACGATGCAGGCGGAGTCCAACCTCCAGCGCATCGTCGTTTCCGAGGTGCAGCTGGACACCAGGCAGGACAACACGAACCGCGGGCCCAGCAAGGACATCTATTTTGAAAAGTCCAGCGGCGCGTTTGCGATCACGAAGGTGGGCGGCATGAAGCTGGCCGCTGCCGCGAATATCAGCATCGTGGACACGACCCCCGGCAGAACGGAAGGCTGCCAGCGGTGCATCGAAATGGCCCGCGCCTCTGGCAAGCCCAGAGTATGCGGCAACTGCGAGCACGTCCACGACGTCGCCGTTACCGTCACCATCCGCGTGCCTGAGCCGTCCGGCGGCTTCCGGCTGATGAAGGCCACGAAAGAGATCGACTGCACCCTGGAGGCTGCCTCCATGAAGGACGGCGCAACCGGGCAGCAGTACAGGAGGTTCCTGCCGCACCGCACCGCGATGGCGGAGAGCAAAGCCTTCATGCGTGCTATCCGCGCCGCCCTTGGGCTGGCCGGTACATACAAGCTCCCCGATCTGAAAAAGCCGTTCATCGTGGCCCGCGTCGTTCCAAACCTGGACGCGCCGGAGATCAAGCAGGCCGTGGCCGGGAGCTATTTGCAGAGTATGGGCCTCTTGTTCGAGACTCCGGCAGCACCGGCTCCGGCAGCCCTTCCTCCGGCTCAGCAGGCCGAAGAGGTCCCGCCTTACGAGGACGAGGACTACGAGGCCCCGCCTCCGCCGGAGGACTACGAGGAGCCGGACACCGGCTGGCAGGAGCCCTACTACGAGGAGCCTCCCGCACCGCATCGGCAGCCGCAGCCTGGTATCTACTGTGCAGACTGCCACAAAGAGATCACAGCGGTAAACACCCGGAACGGCGCGGTTTGGACGCCGGACAACATTGCAGGGTACAGTCAGAGGGTTTTCGGACGCATCCTGTGTAACGAGTGCCAGCGCAAGGCAAGAGGAGGCAGAAAATGAGGATACTGCATACCGGCGACATCCACCTGGGCGACCTGGCAGGCCCCACAAAAGACGGCGAAAACCTCCGCCGCCTGGACACGATCGGCTGCATGAAAGCGATCGTGGAGGATGCGCAGAGCATCAAGCCGGAGGTTTCGATCATCGCTGGCGACCTGTTCAACCGCTCCCGCGTCTGGGCTGACACCGCTCTGGACGACGTAAACGACGCCCTGGAGAAGTTCGTCATTCCGCTGTGCGGGTGCAGCGACGAGGTGGTGCTGCTGTTCGGCACCATGAACCACGACAACCCCCGTGCCTTCGAGCTCATTAAGAAGGCGACCGAGAACCTGAGCAATCTGCACATCTACACCACGCCCGCGGTCGAGAAGCTGGACACCAAGGAAGGCCCGGTGCAGATCATGGCTGTTCCTGGCTTCGATAAAGCCCGCCTACGCCTGTTCTACCCTGGCATGGACAAGGAGCAGGAGAACCGCAACGCGACAGCCCTCATAAACGACACGATTCTGGGCCTTGCAACGCAGCTCGATCACAGCATCCCGGCTGTCATGACCGCCCACTACACCGTGAGCGGCAGCGAGGCGGACAACGGCAGCACCTTCCTGGCGGGACAGGACGTGGTGATTCTGCCCTCCACGATCGACGCAGCAGGCGTTGACCTTGCCTGTTTCGGACACATCCACAAGCCCCAGCGTCTTGCCAGCGAAACTCCGGCCTATTACTGCGGCAGCGTGAACCAGTTGAATTTCAACGACGAGGGCACGGAGCATGGTTTTTGGCTCCACACCTTGCAGCCGATGATGGGCGGAAACGCCGTCGCGTCCGGCTTCATCGGCCTGCCGGAGCGCGAACACCTGACGTTGCGACTCTCGCCGGACACCGTGGCCCAGTTCATTGCAGACCCTCAGAGCGTCAGCTTTGGGGAGCTCATAAGGGATAAGATCATCCGGGTGCGCTATTCCTGCACAGCAGAGCAGGAAAAGGCTCTGAACCGGGCCGACATCCAGAAGGCGTTGACTGCCGACGGTGCGTTCTACGTCGCCGAGATCGTCCCGGAGGACGTGGAGGAGCTGGACTCGAAAGATCAGCTCACTGAACACGACGGCCCGTTTGAGGCCCTGGGCCGCTGGCTGGAGCACAACGACATCACCGGCGACAAGGCCGACCGGCTCAAAGTCCTGGCGGAACCGATCATCAAGAAAGCGGACGATGGCCGGGACGACGGGAAGCACACGGGAGCCTTCATCCCGCACAAGATCGAGGTCAAGAACTACCGTAGCTATACTGAGGCTGAGTTTGATTTTGGGCCGGTGCGCATGGCTATGGTAAACGGTCAGAACGGCGTCGGAAAGTCGTCCCTGTTCATGGACGCGATCGCCGACTGCCTCTATGAGCACACCCGCAAAGAGGACATCGGCGGCTGGGTGCGCGACGATACGAAGAGCGGCGCGATCACATTCACCTTCGGCATGGGCGGCCAGGAGTACCGCGTTATCCGCACCCGCACGAAGAGCGGACGCGGCACGCTGGCCCTCCAGCGGCTCGACTCGGAGGCTGGTTCCTGGGCGGACGAGAGCGACACCACCATGAAGCTGACTCAGGCGAAGATCGAGCGGCTGCTGGGTATGGACTGCGATACATTCTGTTCGATCGCCCTCATTCGGCAGGATGCCTACGGCTTGTTCCTGGACGCGGATAGCGACCGGCGCATGGAGGTTCTGAGTTCGCTGCTGGGCCTGGGCGTCTACTCCCGCATGGAGGAAATCGCCAAGGACGCAGCCAAAGAGCAGCGCAGGAAGATCGCGGCGACCAAAGACCGCATCGACGTCCTGACTGAACAGGTCGAGAAGCGCGAAGACCTCATGATCGAGGACGCGGCCAAGGTGGAGAAGATCGAAGAGGCCAAGCGGACGATCGCGGAGGCGGAGCAGGAGCAGAAGGCTCTCGAACAGGCCGAGGCTCTGGCCGCCGAGATCAAGAAGCAGGCCGATGAAAAGGACTCTCAGGCTGCGGAGTGTACCCGGAAGCGCAATCAGAAGGCCGACGAGGGAGTGAGGCTCCAGAGCGAGTACGACGCGGCAGCCGCCGACGGTGCCCGCCTGGACATGGCTCGCACCGCCGCCCAGCTCGTCAAGGCTGCCCGCTCTGAGCTCCAGGAGCTCACCCCGAAGATGAATGAGCTGACGGCTATTCTCCATGACATGAAGACCGCGCAGAGCGACGCGCAGCAGGCCCGGAACACCATCGACGAGCTCGCGGTTTATCGGTGCGAGTACGAGGGCACGGTCAAGAGGAAAGCCGACATTGAGGCGGCACAGGCCAACCTTGAAGCCTTGGCATCCCGGAAGAAGAAAGTCCAGGCCCGCGTGCTTGAGCAGAAAAAGACCGCGCAGGCCGCCCACGACGCGAAGGCTGCGGTTGACGCGCACCTGGCAGAAAGCCGGGTAGCTATCCGTGGCATGGAGAGCAATCTCGAAGCCCTGCGCAAAGAGGCGGCCCGCCTGGAGGGGAGCGGCTGCCCGAACCCGGACACCGCGACGTGCAAATTCCTGGTTTCTGCTGCTGAGGCGAAGCGTTCCATCCCTGCTCTGGAGCAGGAACTGGCGCAGACCAAGGCAGACCGCAGGGCCCAGTACGAGGAGCTGCTGAAAGCCTACAACGACGCCAAGGCCGCGGACGAGGCCCTGGGCGACCCGGCAACAGAGCTGCTTCACCTGGCCGCCGAAGAGGAAACGCTGCGGTTTACTGCCGATCTCGCCCCGCAGCTTGCGGCTGCTGAGGCATCGCTCCAGAAGGTCGAGGCCGACATCCAGGCGGCCACCGATCGGGAGGCCGCTGCGCTCCAGAAAGCAGCCGAGCTCAACGGCCAGATAAAGTCCATGCGGGATGTGGTCGAGCGGTACAACGCGGCACAGAAGCAGATCGAGGACAACGAGCGGATGGCAGACCGGCTGGCAGCTTGCGAAGCAGCAGCGGCCAAAATGGAGGCCCTGAAGCCTCAGATCGACCGGCTCGACCGTGAGATCGAGGAACTGAACAGCCAGGGCGCAGCGGCCCGCCTGGAGGCGCATTCCATCCGGGAGCGCATCAAGCCGGTGCCCTACGGCGCATGGCAGAGCATCCAGAGGAGGCTTGCACCCGCAAACGACATTGTGACGTGCTGCATCCTCCGCCGCGGCGAGATCAAGGCAAAGCTCCAGATGATCGACGAGGCGACCGAGCAGATCGCCCAGCTTCGCTCTGAGCTGACCGAGATCGCGGAGAAGCTGAACGACTACACCACGCTGGTTCAGGCGTTCGGCATCGACGGCATCCAGTACATGATTATTCGAGGCGTCGTGCCGGAGATCATGCGGCAGAGCAACGACATTCTGGCATCCATGACCGGCGGCAGGATGGCGGTGGACTTCCGTACCGAGCGCGAGCAGAAGTCCACAAAGCAGATCGTGAACAGCCTGGAGGTCTGGATAAACACGATCAGCGGCGGCACCCGCCCGTACCAGAGCCACAGCGGAGGCGAGAAGGTCAAGATCGCCCTGGCCATCACACTGGGCCTTGCGGACGTGAAGGCCCGCCGCGCCGGTGTTCAGCTGGGTATGTTGTTCATCGACGAGCCGCCGTTCCTGGATGCAGACGGCACGGACGCCTACGCGGACGCTCTGTCCAACATGGCGACCCGAAACCCCGGTATGCGCATTTTGGCGATCTCGCACGACCCGACCATGAAGGCGCGGTTCTCGCAGAACATCATCGTCACTGGCGGAGAAAACGGAAGTACGGTTACGATGGAATGAACGGCAGAAACGCGCTTGACGAAAGGAGGGCGGGCTCGCCGTGAATTATATGCCGGAATTGAACGCGTTCGCAGAACGAATGCGCCGGAACCCGCTCTCCAACAATGCGCAGCTCCTATGGTACAAGCTCATGGACACGGCGAACCGCCTGCACTGGCCCGAAACCTTCCAACTGGACAACGGCAGATTGAAAAGTTTGCTGAACGTCGGTTCAACTCATACGGTGCTGTCTGCCCGTCAAGAGCTGGTGGACGACGGACTGCTGGAGTTCATCGCGGGAGCCAAAGGAAAGCCAAGCGTCTACAAAATGTTGTCGGTTGCGGCCCTGGAGGGGCCCGCCGAGCAGCCGGAGGAAGAGAGTCGGGAGGCCCCCGACTCGTTCCTCTGGGATGTCAAGGACGACATCACGACCTACTTCGGCTATACCGAGGCCCTGGGACAAGAGCTCCAGCAGATCACGCTCACGCTCTGGGAAGAGTTCTTCCCGCGGCAGCAGCCGAACCAGAACGACGAACGCCAAGTGTTCCACCGTATACGAGAGCAGGAAAGGAACGAGGATGGCGGCTGGACTATGAGCTTCCCACAGGAGAAAAAGCAGATTTTGGCTCATGCCTTCGACATAGCTCGCGAGCAAGGCAAGCTCAACTGGGGCTATGTCAACGGCATTTACCAGGTCTGGAGCCGGAACGGGTACAAGACCCTGAACGAGATCGAAGAGAGCGAATACCGGCGGGAAGATCGCAAGAATGGACATTGGGGTGGAGATCATGAAAAAGCGTAACAAGAAGCTCACTGAGCTGCTGGAGCAGCGGCGGGCACTCTGCGACAAAATGACGCATGGTGTGCCTGGATGCTCCACCGACTGCAAGCTCTTCACTTTGCGGGCGACCGCGAGGGCCTGCCGAGACAGCGTGTTGGAAGACCCGACGCGAGCCTCTGAGCTGATGCAGACACACTTCGAGGAAAGGAGGCGAGGCCATGCCTAAGTACAGAGTGATCGTCGAGTGCCGGAATGAAGGCGGCACCGACATCCATTGCTGGAGCGGCATCGAGGCTCCAAATGGAGCTGAGGCAGAACATCTGGCCGTCCAACGGGCGGCCCGGTATTACCCGGAGTTCGACGATTTCGAGCCCGTGAGAACGGAGGTGCAGAGATGATCGGAGGCGAAAAGGATGGCTAAATCCTACAAGATGCTTTACAAGTGCCGTCTGTGCGGGCAGGTCTTCGTCAACCATGGCACGGTCAGTGAAAAGGTCGCGGAGCAATCCACGCTGAATGAGGTTTTGCGAGCAAGTGGGATGTCTCCGATGTGGAAAGAGAACGACGTGCTCACCATGTATGAGATGCACTGCTGCGTAGATGGTAGCTATGGCGTTTCGGACTTTATTGGGAGCAGAAAGGTGGATGAAGATGGCTGAGGAAAATAAAATAATCCGGTTGGCTGATGTCGGCGAGCTGGAGGCTGATCTGAAAAAAGACCTGGCCGAAGAAGAGGCCAAGGGGAAGACTGCGGACATCCTGTATTGCGAGAGCATCAGCGACGAGCTGTCCGATCTGGGCAATCTGTCCACCATTGACCCGAAGACGCTGCGGCCGGTGGCGCACTGGGAAGAAATTCCCGGCTCCTATGAGGTCTGTGCCGGGGAAAGCGGCTCGTGGTCTGTGCCTGCAACGCGCTGTGCGAACCCGGAATGTGGCGAGGTGAACCCGTGCGGCCTCAAAACGCCGTTTTGCCCGATGTGTGGATTCAGGATGGAGGATGTGCCCTATGACGGATAAGCGACCGATCGACGCAAACGCACTGTACGAGGACGTGCTCCGCATGGGGCTGACGAATGGGAGCGCACTCGGAAGGCACAGCGGAATGGCCAACGCTATTGCGCAGATGATTCAGGATGCACCCACCATTGACCCCGAAAGCCTGCGCGGGCACGCGAAGTGGGAAAAGCCGGAGAACCTGGCCTTTATCATTGTGGACGGGCCGGACGACAGCCACGAGGAGCCTGCCATTCGGTGTAGCAACTGCGGTGGCATGATTCCTGAGAGCGACTTCGACAAGTGGGTATGGAACTACTGCCCCGTATGCGGGTTCATCATGGAGGACGCGACGAATGAGTAAAGAACTTGTGCTGATCTGCAATGAGGACGGCAAGTGGCAGGCATACGAGAGCGACCACAGCGTTGTGATCGTCTGTGCGAGCCAGGAGGAGCAGGACAGGGCGTGCGAGATTCTGAGCAAGATCGGAACAGACGACGATCTCCGGGACGCGATCTTTACAAGCCCTGCTGCTATTGCGGCCAAGCTGAAAGCTTACTGCGAGTCCAAAGACCAAAATTGCGGTGGATGTGCATTTAATAAATTCGGGCGTTGCGCCTTACGCAATCCGCCGCCCAAATGGGAGATCGAGGAGGTACAGCCGAATGGATGAAGAAATGACCGGCCTTTTCAGGTGCCGCAACTGCGGAGCTGTCTTTGAGGAAAAGGTGGATGTGGCGCGGTCTGTTGAACGGGCCATCAAAGATATGGTCAAGCCTCTCGGAGGAGATGGCATCACGTCCACGTTCAGCAAGACGCACCTTCCTGAGCGGTTTGTTATCCACTGGTGCAAAATGGACAAGGCCTGCATCTGCGACCTCATCGGATGGAAGGTTGGAGAGGAGGCGCAGGACGATGGCTAAGGCAAGAGCAATCGACGCTGTGGCCCTCTACGAGCAAATTGCGGCCGAGGTGAGCTCGATGCTCAAACAGCCGCCCGGTATCATCGTTTCCAAGATCATGGCAATGGTTTTGCAGGCCCCGACGATCAGCAGTTCGGAGGCCAAAGAGGATGTGCTGGACGACAGGTTCGACGCGCTCGCCGCTCCCTGGGCCCGGAAAATCCGGGCAGCTTTCCCGGCAGCATTCGTCAATATGTACAACGAGCTCATTCTGATCCCGAAGGCCAACACGTACATTATGCTGAATCAGGTACGCGACGAGCGGGACTTCAAGGCGGCCGCCCTGGAAGACTGCTCCCGGAACGCGTTCAAGGGGTGCTCTCGCAAGCTCCAGGATGAACACCTGGACGGCATCAACAAGCTGTTGGACACGAAGTTCACGCGGGACGACATGGAGCTGATCTACACCTACCTGGGCAACGGCATCCAGCACGACCTCTGCCTGCGGTTCGTGGCGAGCGGTTACGATCTTGAAATTATTCGGGAGGAGGAGAGGAAACAGTGAGAATACATTCACTCGTCCATCGTGACGACGCAAAAAATGAGAGCGGCTTCGCAATGGTCATACTGACCGGCAAGGAGATAATCTCTCTGAACAACCTTCTGTATGGGGCAACAAAGTCAATGACGGGTAAAAGAACGCTGCTTGAATTGGCGAAGGAGGTAAAACTCCTGAATGCGATCGTCCAGCACGGCGGGCTTGATTCGTTCGACATCGAAACCATTGCGGAAGTCGATGCGCGGTCCCGCGGCGAAAAGCGTGAAAGCTGCATGAAGGGAGCCGAAGATGAATCTTCCTGACAAGACCTATTCCGTTATCTATGCTGACCCGCCGTGGTCGTACCGCCAGTGCGGGACGGGCCCGAAGAGCCGCGGGAACTTTGCTGGTCTGGTTTGTGATCGACTGCCTGGAGGCGTCGAGCTGGGCGGAGGAGGACGTTAAAATGCCTGGGTTTCATGTGAGTGCTGGGATTGGCGGCATTTATGCCGGCATCACCAACAGCAAAGGCGAATGGAAAGACAGAGATCGCGTTACAACTGAGGCGGTCGAGGCTGTCCGCGACTATTTCCTGGCAATCCGGGAAACCGACGGTGTGGACAGCATGGAGTACAAGTGGGTGACCGGCGACGGCAGCGAGGTCACACTCACGCTGAGGAAGACCGCGCCGGAGAACGGAGGCCCAAATGCCGAGTGAGAATAAGTCCCGCGTCTGCACGATCTTTTACTGCGATCGGCGTCGGAAGAGTGTCTGCTGTTCCGACTGCGGGTTTCGTCGGCGGGGCTGCTACAACAGTTGCAAGAACGACCCTGCCAAATGCGGGTTATGTAAGGCCCCTGATCTGGAGGGCACGGAGGAAAAGGAATGAGCGATGGCGTCATTTTCAATGTACCGGCCCGCCGCTGCAAGAGGTGCGGCGGCATCCTGACAAGCGAACAGGGCTTGCGGGATGGGTACGGGCCCTGCTGCTTGAAGAAGATGCGGGAGGAAGAGGAATACCGGCAGTTCATGGAGAAGCAGTACAGCCTCTTCGACATGGCAGCCGAGGCAGAAGCCGCCAAGACCACCGCAAAAGAGAAGTTTGCCGTTCAGCCCGCGGCTGACATCTTCCGGGACTCGGAAGACAGCGCGGAAGCGGCAGGAAAGGAAACTAACCATGAATCTGCACAAGAGTAAGATCGAGTGGTGCACTCACACCTGGAACCCGGTGACGGGCTGCCGGAACGGATGCAGCTATTGTTATGCCCGCCGGTTCATCGACCGCTTTGCACCGCACCCGTGCGAGTGGCCCGACGAGCAGTTGAGCGAGGCGGAGAGCGCAGCAGGATGCTTCGTATCCGAGAAGCCGGTGAAGCTGCTGGACGAGTCCGGCAAGTACATTCGGAGCACGCCCTACCCGATGGGCTTCCTGCCCACGTTCCACCGCTACATGATGGACTACCCGCGGAAGCGGCTGATTCCGTCCGTGGTGTTCGTGTGCAGCATGGCCGATCTGTTCGGAGACTGGGTGCCGGACGAGTGGATCGCCGAAGTGCTGGAAGCTTGCAAAGAGGCCCCGCAGCACGCCTACCTATTCCTGACGAAGAATCCAAGCCGGTATATGGAGCTGGCCCGGAATGGCATTTTGCCGGAGGAGCCGAACTTCTGGTATGGCTCGACGATCACCGGCCCGGAGGATTCCTTCTGGTGGAGCGACTGCCACAACACCTTCGTCAGCATGGAGCCGCTGCTCCAGCCCTTCGAGGGCGTCGGTGCTCAGGCCGTCAAGAAGGTGGGCTGGTGCATCATCGGTGCTATGACGGGCCCCGGCAGCAAGGCTCACCAGCCGAAGCGGGAGTGGGTAGAGTCGATCGTGACCGATGCGAAGACCGCGGGCGTGCCGGTGTTCATGAAGGACAACCTCAAAGGCGTTTGGGGAGATCAGTTGCTCAGGGAGTGCCCGGAGGGTATCGACCTGGCAGACAAAAAGGCGGTGGCTGAATGGGATGGAGAATAAAGGCTATCCTGGGCCTGCTGATCGTCCTGGAGGCTGTCAACTGCGCACAGCTCAGCTTGAAGGATGCCCGCATTGACGACCTGGAGGGCCAGCAGATCATCAACAGGAGCCGCCTGGAGAACTGGCAGACGCGGGCCATGCGGGACGAACAGACGATCGAGGACTTGCAGAAAGCCACCGATGAAGCAGAGATCGTGCTGCCGGATGGCCTGGAGCTCGTAGACGCTGGAGAGTTCGAGTGTACCGCGTATTGCGGCGAGAAGTACCCGCACATCTGCGGGGAGGGGAAAGGCATCACGGCGAGTGGTGCTCCCTTTACTCCAGATCAGACCGTCGCCGCAGATCAGTCGATCTTCCCGTTCGGGACGGTGCTCTACATCGAGGGCGTCGGAGTCCGCGTGGTGCAGGATAAGGGCTCTGGCATCCAGGGCAAGCACCTGGACGTGGCCGTGTCCGGCACGCACGAGGACGCGCTGGCCTGGTCTGGCTACGGAAAACACAAGGTATGGGTGATGAAGGAGGTGAACGAGAATGACGGTGAATGAGGCTGAAAATGAGCTCAGAAGTCGGGCCTGCGCCACCGGCGTTGCTGGCTGGATGTGGAATTACGACGTCGAGGACGGGACTATAACCCTAAGCTTGACGGCGGGCAAGAAGCACGCGAGCCGTTCCGTTCCATCGGACAAAATCTTCCTAGACGAACACGGCAGGGCTATCCCCGGCGGCGATGGCTCGCATCTGGTGAAGCTCTACGAGAAGTTGGAAGCCGAGCTCGGCGTCACGGTGAAGATCGCGGGCTCGGACAGGGCGCGGGCCACTATGACCGGCGACGGGCGCGTGCTGTGCAGCTGCGGCGCGGAGCTGGAGTGCGATCACGAAACCGGCGATATGCCGGAGGTCTGCCCGATCTGTGGGAAGATCATCGACTGGAGCTGGTTCACGTTCAAGGAGGCGGACGAATGAACATCAAAGAAGCCGTAGCGAAGCTGGCTGCCAGGGCAGAGGCAGACGGGTACAAGTTCGCCTACATCTTCGATGCTTGCAGGAATCTTGCAATCCTGGAGCTGGAACATGAATCGTTCGGCGTGCGGACGGAGCTCTCGTTCGGGTTCCTGGCGGAGTGCTGCCGGTCGAGCTCCATCGAGAAGGTCTTCAACGATCAGTACGACAACCTGAAATTTTTCCTGGAGGCCATGCTAAACAATGACTAACCCGTGCAAAGACTGTGCCGACCGGCACCCGATCTGTCACGATTCTTGCGAGAAGTATGCAGCGTGGAGAAAATTCCACCTCGCTGAGAAGGCCCGCGAGAAAGAACAAAATGCCTCTTGCTATGTTGGCAAGAACGCTTTTGAACAAGAAAGATGGATGGGGAGAGGCCATAGGCCATGATCGAGCCCTGGAAGCTCCCCACAAAATAGGAGGGACAACCAGAATGAAAAAGAAAAACTGCCGAATGACCGACCTGGAGCGTGCCCAGCACGCCCGCGCCGTCCAGTTCCGCAAAATGACCGACGCCCAGATCTGTGAGTATCTGGACGGCCTGCTCGAAAGGGAGCAGGAGGCCCGCAGCGCGGCCCCTGCGCCGTCCAAAGAGGAGATCGTGAACGAGTTCCTGGACACCCTGAGCATCCGCACCACGAGCGGCCTGCGCGTCAGTGACGCCACCATCCGCAAGATTCGCAGCATCGCGGTCGATCGCGGGTTCATCAAGAGCGCGGAGGTGTCGGATGGTTGATGCAGATCGGGACGAGCTGAGGCGGTACAGGGAAGAGGAGGAGTGCGGACTGCTGCTCCACCTTCCTGTGCCGCTGGGAGCCGCGGTCTGGAGAGTCCGCGAGAACCCCGCGTGCCATTACGGAGTCCGGCAGGCAGAGATTTTTCTATTCGGAGAGGTCGTCACGCCGCGCCGCATCGTTGAGGAGACGCCGTTCACCCTGCGCCTGCTGGATGAATGGGGCAAGAGCGTGTTTGCCACAGAAGAGGAAGGGAGATCACACCTGAATGACGAATCGTGAACAAGAAGCCCTGCGCCGGAGCTACCGCGGCAAGGTGAGCCGGTGCCAGGGGGCCTTTTTTGAGCAGATGATAAGCGCGGCCTGCAATCTCTACCGCGAGCGGCAGATTGCAGACATCGAGAAGACGCCTGAGCCGATGCAGCCCACCAAAGACCTGGGCGGCGGGAAGTTCATTGCCCACTATACCGGCAAGGGACAGGCCGACTACAAGGGCTTCCTGTGGGGCGGCAGGGCCGTGAACTTCGAGGCAAAGTACACGGACTCCGGGAAGATGATGCAGGATCGCGTGACGAAAGATCAGGCCGAACGCCTGGAGCGTGCGCAGCAGTATGGAGGCGTAGCCTTCGTTCTGTGCTCGTTCGGAAGCGTGGCTTTCTACCGCATTCCCTGGGTGGTATGGCGGGACATGAAGGGCAATTTCGGCAGGAAGTACATTATGCCGGCCGATGTGGAGCAATACCGGGTGAAGATCGGTGCTCCAGGCGTGCCGTTGTTTTTGGAGGGCCTGGAGGCCCAGAGCGCAGAAAGAGAGGAATACTCATGAGCAAAGAAACAAGATTTTGCCCGTTCCGGCGGGTTCTGACAAGGCAGCGTACCCGCATCACGGAAAACCGCGCAGAGGAAACCTTCAAAGATCGGTTTGGCGGCTGCTGCGGTGAGCGGTGCATGGCGTATCGTGATGGCCGCTGCCTGCGGCTCGAAAAGAAGGAGGAGCAGGATGGATAAACAGAAGATCAAGAGCATTCCGAGGCTGACGACCGACAACCCGGTGGACAATTTTCAGACGGCCCTCAACTTCACCGACGTCAGCGAGGACGGCTGGGTGTGGCTGCGGCAGCCTGAAATGGCACTGACCGAGTATATGCGGAAGCTCGTCAAGGGCCACGGCAGCAGCATTGACCTGGACTGCAACGATATGGAGCTCTCCGAAACCCTGACCGAGCACCTCTTCGACGACCCGAAGCAGAGCATTGATGGCCTGATCGCGGAGCACTACACGATCTTGTGGGCCTATGCGACCCTGCGGGAAAAGCTCAAATGGTACGAGGATGCAGGCATCCCGGCCATTCCTGATTATGGCCTGAATACCATCCGGCGGGCGATCAATCGGTACGGCACCGCCCCTCAGCTCCAGATGGCGATCAAGGAAATGTCAGAGCTCACGAAGGCGATCTGCAATCTCCAGCGGGCCGTAACCTTCAACTACCGCAACGGTGCGAAGATCAAGGCCGCCCACGAGAGCGTCAGGGAAGAAATCGCGGACGTTTACATCATGCTGGCGCAGCTCGTTGAGATCGTCGGCAAGCCGGAAGAGGTACAGCAGATCGTGCTCGAAAAGCTCGAACAGCTCAAAGGCGACCTGGACGGCGGGGAGGTGCAAAGTGAGTAAAGCTGTTTTGCTGAGCATCCGGCCCAACTGGTGCAAGATGATCTGGGCAGGAATGAAGGAAGTCGAGGTACGCAAGACACGTCCGACACTGGAAACGCCGTTCAAGGCGTACATCTACTGCACCGGTCATGATGGCTGGGTTATGAAATCGCCCAAGGCGGGCGTGCAGAAAATGGACAGCAGAGTGATCGGCGAGTTCACTTGTGACAAAATCGACAGGCTGGCCCATGTTGAAGCGATGGGGAGCAACGAACCGCCGAAGCTGCAAATTGTGACCCCGGACTTGTGGTATAAGCCTGCCGACGAGCTGCTTCAAGCTGCCTGCTTGACCAAAGCGGAAGCTGAAAAGTATCTCAAAGGCGGTGACGGCTACGGCTGGCACATTTCCGATCTCAGAATTTACGACAGGCCTCGGAAGCTCCAGGAGTTCACCGGCTTACGGAATACCAGGTTTGGCATGGAACCCGTGAAGATCACCCGCCCGCCTCAGAGCTGGGGCTATGTGAGAGAACTGGAGGAGGTACACAATGAGCAAGAGGGCGAATAAACGCATCCGGCAGTTGGAACGCCGCCTTGCTGTGCTGGAGAAGCAGCAGACGACCGGCTGTGCCTGCCGCAGCAAGCAGGAAGTCACCGTAGAGCCGAAGGTACAGGCGAAGCCGAAGACCATCCGCGAGAAGATCGCGGGCATCTTGACCGGCAAAAAGTAAAAGCCCCGGTGGGGCGGAAGAAATCAGGAGGCGGAAGCCAATGAACAAAGCAGAAGATATTCGGGCGATCATCGTAGAGGCTGTGCAGGCTGGTCGCATATCAGCAGGGCACACCGCGAAGGATGCGTTCAAGGCGACCGAACGCCGTCTTTACGCCCTACCGACCCTACTCCAGAAGCAGGCCGAGGACAAGGACAAGCTGGAGGAGTTCTTGAAGTACGGGCCGAAGGAGCGCAGCAAGAGCATTACCCGTTTTATCAAGACCGGCGTGCGGCTGACCCCAGAGGAAATCTGGGAAGCGGTGCTGACTGATATGCAGGCTACGATCGCCGCGGACGAGCACGAGATCAATACGATGGAGCGGGCCCTGGAGGTCATTCAGGACGACGCCTATTATCAGACCGTCGTTGGGCGGTACATCGACAACCTTCCAGACGAGGACGTTGCAAAGCTCATTCCGTGTGACACCTCGACCGTCTGGAGGAACCGAAAACGGCTTGTGCAGCGGCTTGCGGTGTGGCTCTACGGCGCGGACGCCCTCAGATAAGGGCGTGCAATTTGCCGGTGCAAAAATTGTGCAATGGACAGGTGCAATTTATCTGTGGTATACTCTTCCACAATGAAAGAGTGTAGACAGGCGGTTGGCTCCCTTCATTGCTGAAAAAATATGCACCATCTTTTCAAAAACCTATGACAGAACGCGAAAAAAGTGGTATAATTATTACGGAAGCAATGTAAAGGAGATAACTAACCATGAAAAATATTTGCTTACTCGACCTGAACTACACCCTCGTTGGCAACCAGGCAGACACCCGGCTGCTTCGCCCCTTCACCCGCCGTATGGCCGCGGAGGAGTACCGCGCTGATCTGATCGAGGCTATCCGCGATGATTACGTTATCATCGTGACGGCCCGCCCGGACTACCAGATGCGGCAGACGATGGAGAACATCAAGAAGAAGACCGGCTGGCAGCCGGATGAATGGTACTTCAATGACATCAACGGTGAGCCGCCGGTGTTTAAGGAACGTGCCCTCAAAAACTGGATTTTCCCCAAGCATGGTGAGCAGGACGGCCCGAAGGGAGCCCACTACTACGCCGTCGAGAGCAACCCCAAGACGCGGACGATGTACAAACGCTACGGCATCGAGGCTGCTCCCTACGATATGTTCATGAAGAAGCGTCTGACCCCGCAGCCGGTGATGGCTCAGGAGCCCGAATGCTTCCAACTGAAAATGTTCTGAATAGGCAACGAAAAGCGGAGTGCGAGAGCACCCCGCTTTTTTCATGCAAAATTTACAGAAAAGGAGTAAAGGCGTGGAAACGAAAATTGTTAAGCTGTCGGAGATCAAACCGGCCCCGTACAATCCCAGGGTTGAGCTGACGGCGGAAGATCAGGAGTACAAGGCCCTGGACGCGAGCATCGAAGAGCACGGCCTGGTTCTGCCTCTGATCGTGAACCTCCGGGACAACTGCCTGATCGGTGGACACCAGCGACTCAGCGTTCTGCTGGCGGAAGGCGAAACCGAAACCAATGCGGTGGTCGTGGACATGGACGAGGCCCAGGCGAAGGCCCTGTGCATCGCCCTGAACAAGCTGGACGGCGATTGGGACTACGGCAAGCTGGCAGAACTCCTCCAGGACTTGATCGAGGAGCAGGAGAACCTTGCATCTACCGGCTTTACGCAGAAGGACATCGACGAGCTCCTGGGCGAGATCGGCGACGAGCTGGACGGTGACGAGCCGGAGCTGAAGGACAAGAAGGAAGACGCCACAGACGGCATCAAGTGCCTGGTCGGTGAATTTTCCTTCAAGCTCACCGAGGTGGAGTTTGAAGACCTGATGGCGGACGTCCGCGAGAAGGTCGGCTTTACGCAGGAGCTTGTGTGCGAGGAGCTGAGAAGGAGGATGTTCGATGAAATTTAAGACCGAGTTCCGGGTTTTGAAGTTGAAGGACATTGTGCCTCCCCCGTACAACCCCCGCGAGGACATCGTGAAGGGCAGCGACGAGTACGAAGCCCTGCGCCGGAGCCTGGAGCAGCACGGCATGGTTGAGCCGCCTGTGGTGAACATCCACAATATGCGCTGCATCGGCGGCAACCAGAGAATCACCGTGCTGCGGGACATGGGCGTGGAAGAAGTGCTCTGCTCCATCATCGACCAGCCCGACGAGGAAAAGGAAAAGAAGCTGTGCCTGTCCCTGAACCGCATTGAGGGCCGCTGGGATAATGACGCCCTGGGCGATCTGTTGCGGGACGACGATGTGCTGGACTACGAAACCGGCTTTGATGCTGACGAGGTACGCCTGTACCGGCAGCTTGAAGATGTTCAGGAGCCGGACGTCGGAGAACAGGAAGAACCCGACGACCTGGAAGACCTGGAGGAAGAAGACACCGAAGAAGAGCCGGACGAGGAGCCGGATGCGGATGCGGACGACGTGCCCGCCCTGGGCTCCACCCTGGTGAGAGTTGGACACCTCCATTTCAAGGTCGAGGTCGTCCGCTATAACCGCACCCTGGACGGCATCCGGGACAAAGGTATTTTCGACCGCGCAGAGATCGCGGAGGAGCTGAAACGGAGGCTGCTGCACAATGATTAAGCTGGTTCCTATCGACGCTGTGAAGGCGTCAGAGTATAACCCCCGCCGGAATGACGAAAAACGTCTGGCCCTGGCGGAGCTGTCCCTGCGCAAGCTCGGCTTCCTGCTGCCCATCTACGCGGACGAGCACGGCGAAATTCTGAGCGGACACCAGCGGCAGCTCGTCGCCCGTCGCATGGGCTTCCCTGAAATCCCTGTGGAGTACGTCAGCGAAAAAGAGCTCGGCGAGCGGAAGGCAGTCAACGTCCTGTTCAACCGGGCCACGAACGACCTCCAGAAGCAGGACACTTGCGCGATCGTCAAGAAGCGTCTGTACGAAATGGACATCCAAGCCATGACGGAGGCCCTACCCGACATCGAACCGGGCAGCCCGGAATCCTACCCTTGCGTTTATGCGCTGCGCCGGATGGACACCGTGAAGCTCGCAAAGGCGAACCACCGCAATTTCGACACCCATACGAAACAGCTTGCAAAATCCCTAGAGCAGAAGATCGGAGCCTTCATGCCGATCGTGATCGGCGAGGAGAGCAACGTCATAAACGGCATCGGCCGCCTCCAGGCAGCAGCAGAGGCAAGCCGGAAGGTCGTTCCCTGCGTCCAGATCAAGAAGGAACAGGAAGCGTTTGCGTCCGCCATGTTGAATCTGCTGTCCATGGATTTTGCAATGGAGTCCAGCTATGCTGACGATCTCCGCTATAACAGCTTCATGCGCGAGCGGAACACAAGAGAAACCGACGCCGCGGGCAATGCGGCCCTGGGCGATGGATTTTTCAAGGGCATTTTCCCGAAAAACAACGGGCGGGACTTCTGCATCCTGGAGGGTACAGCTCTGGAAACCTGGAAACGGCATTATGGTTCCAGCGTCGTTGACTTCGGCGCGGGCAAACTCAGCAACACCCGGACGCTCAGAAAGGCCGGTGTCAACGTGTCCGCCTTCGAGCCGTATTTTGTGACGATGGGAGACAAAATCCATAAGGAAAAGAGCCTGGAGATCGCAAACCGTTTCCTGGATGAAGTGGAGGCAGGCACGCCGTACAGCAGCGTGTTTATCTCCAGCGTATTCAACAGCGTGCCATTCATGGCAGATCGGAAGCAGATCGCGGTGATCGCGGCAGCTCTGTGCTACCGTGACGGTATGGTGATTTGCTGGTGCCAGAGCGATAAGTCGCCTCAATTCGTGAACACGAAAAAGAAAAACATGACAGCAGAGAAAACGCTGACGTTCGACCTTGACTACGAACCGAACACGATTCTCGGAGACCTGAGCAGGCATCCGAAAGTACAGAAGGGGCACACCGAAGCGGAAATGCGAGAAATCTTTTCTCCCTGCTTTGGGAAGGTCGCCCGCTTGGAGCTTATTAACAAGTTCTGGTATCTGGAGGCGAAGAATCCGAAGGTTGACCCGGCGGCTCTGGCTGCTGCGCTTGACTTCGAGTTCGAGCTGCCGTACCCGGACGGCACCAAGATGGGCCTGTCCGCAAGAGCGCGTGAAGCGTTCGAGCACCGCCTGGGCATCAAGCTCCCGCCGCCCGCGGAGAATAAGGAGGTAGCACCGTGAAAGATAATGTGAAACCCGGCGAAAAGTGTGAGTTCAACGACGAAGTGGCCCGCTGCTTCAAAAATATGCTGGAGCGCAGCATCCCGGACTACCAGTCCATGCGGGCTCTCTCCTATGAGCTGGGTACGCGCTTCGTGCAGCCGGACACCCTGATCGTGGATGCAGGATGCAGCACCGGCATGGCCGTTGAACCGTTCGTGGAGAGGTTCAAGGACACCAACGACTTCCTGCTGATCGACAACTCCCCGGCGATGGCCGCGGCGAGCAAAGAGCGGTTCAGCAAGTACCCTGGCGTCGAAGTCCGGGCGGGGAATCTATGGGAAAATTTACCATTGAAAGACACGGCGAGCCTGGTACTCTCTGTGCTGTCCCTCCAGTTTATGCCGACGGCATACCGGCAGACCATGATCTCGGCCATCTACGAAAGCCTCGCTCCCGGCGGGGCCTTCGTTTTTGTGGAAAAGATCGTGAGCGAAAACATGGACGATCTCATGGTCGAGCTGTACTACGACATGAAGCGCAGGAACGGCTACTCGGAAGAGCAGATCATGGACAAGCGGCGCAGCCTGGAGAATGTGCTGTCTCCACTGAAACCTGAGTGGAACGTCGATATGCTGCGGACTGCTGGCTTCGATAAGGTGGATATGTTTTGGCGTTGCCTGAACTTCTGCGGATGGATAGCCGTTAAGTAACGGCCCCGCCCGCAAAAGGAGGGAGAACAAAATGCCGAAGCGTAGCGACGTAAAGCCGTGGGAGCGTCAGGAAGGCGAGAGCGCAAAGGCATTTGAGGCGTTCACGATCTACGCTGGATTGGGGGCAGACCGCAGCCTCCGGGCCGTTGCTCAGCAGTTGGGCAAGAGTAAAACGCTGATGGATAGGTGGAGCAGCACCTATGGTTGGGTAGCGCGTGCTGCTGAGTACGACGCCGACCTTCAACGGAAAGCCCACGCAGAGGCCGTCAAAAAGGCCAGAAAGATGAATGACCGCCATATAGGGATAGCTCTGAAAATGCAGGAGAAGGCTCTGGAGGCCCTTGCCAAGACGCCTGCCGAGAGCATCAATACCAAAGTGCTTGTTTCGATGCTCAGGGAGGCCACGAAGCTGGAGCGTGAGAGCCGTGCGGAGATCGTGAGAGAAACCGAGCACAATATCGAGGCGGAGAACAAAGAGAGCACTCTGGTGGATGTCATTGCAGAGGCATGGGAGAGGAGGCGTAACGGTGAAGGGTCTGACGAGTGACGCGATCTTATACTACATCGACAATCCGGTGGACTTCGTGGAGGACATCATCGGAGCAAAACCTGATGTCAACCAGAAGGCGATCTTGAACAGCCTCGCCAAATATCCCATGACGACCGTTCGTTCCGGGCATGGCATCGGGAAGAGCGCGGTGGAGGCATGGGCCGTGATCTGGTTCATCTGCACGCGGCCATATCCCAAAATCCCCTGTACTGCTCCCACGCAGCACCAGTTGTACGACATCCTCTGGGCAGAAATATCGAAGTGGCTCCGCAGCAACCCCGCCTTGCAGCGGGAGATCACCTGGACGCAAGAGCGCGTCTACATGAACGGAGCGAAGGAAGAGTGGTTTGCTGTGGCCCGTACCGCGAACACCCCAGACGCCTTGCAGGGCTTCCATTCTGAGAGTATGCTGTTCATCATCGACGAGGCGAGCGGCGTCGATGATGAAGTCTTCGAGCCTGTTCTGGGTGCTCTGTCTACCGAGGGAGCGCGGCTGCTGATGTGCGGAAACCCCACGCAGCTGACCGGCTTTTTCTATGACAGCCACCACAAGAACCGAACCCAGTACCACACAATCCATGTTGACGACCGGGATAGCCCCCGTGTGTCGAAAGAGTACATCGAGCGCATCCGCACCATGTATGGTGAGGACTCCGATGTGTTCCGAGTCCGTGTTGCCGGTGATTTTCCGAAGCAGGAGAAGGATGTCTTCATCCCGCTGAGTATGATCGAAAAGAGCATGGCGACCGACTGGCAGGAACCGACGGAACAGCCGACGGTACACATCGGCTGCGACGTGGCCCGCTTCGGCGACGACAAGACGATCATTGGGTACAAGGTCAACGAGAAAGTTTTCTTCCATCAAAAGATCAGAGGCCAGGACACCGTGCGGACAGCGCACGAGATCGCTCTGCTGGGATGCTCCCTGGTGGACAGGTATCACCTCGAAACCGCGATACCCGTCAAGATCGACGACGGCGGCGTGGGCGGCGGCGTGACCGACCGCCTGCGCGAGATCAAGCGCGGAGACCCTGATCGCTTCTGGTGGTTATCCGTTATTCCCGTGAAGTTCGGCGAGCGCATCCGCCACCGCTACTACTACGACACGACCACCTATATGATGTCGATCGTCAAGAAGCTGCTCCAGACGACCGACGACGAAGGGCACGAGAAGCCCGTCGAACTCATTCTGCCAGACGATGCAGACCTGGCGGCTCAGCTCTCAGGCCGTAAATACGGAATATCTGAGCAGAGCAAGCTCCGCATTGAGAGCAAAAAGGACGTCAAAGCACGCGGCCTGCCTTCACCCGACGAAGGCGACTGTGTGCTTTTGCTCTGTCTGCCGGTCAAGCCGTCCAAGGCGAAGCCACCTAAGAAGGCAGGAGGAAAGGAGTAAAATCCATTGGCAACGAACAAGAAGCCGCGCCCAATGCAGGCGCGTATCATCAAGGCCCACGAGCCGACGCAGTCCCTCCAGCCCATCAAGAAGGCGGAGGGGCCTACTCAGGTATCGGAGCAGGAAGCCTTCAATGCAGGCGACTGGATAGAGCCGCCTGCTCCGCTGGCAGGCCTGCATAAGCTGGCCGCCGAGTCCACGATCTTGCCTCAGTGCATCCGAGCCTACAAGGACAACATTGCAGGCTTCGGCATCGGGGTGAAGTACATCGAGGACATCGAGGAAACCCAGGAGGCTGAGGCCGAGTACAAGCGCATGGTCGAGATCATCGAGCTGCTGAACACCGATCAGGACACCAAAGAGGTTTTCGAGGACTTGATCGAGGCCCGCGAAACCTACGGCATCGCGTATCTGGAGGTCATTCGTAACCTGGACGGCGAGGTGCAGCAGATCGAGTTCCTGCACGACACGCCGTCCGTCAGGAAGACGGTCCCGCTGGAGCCCTACATCGACACGACCTATTACAACCGCGGCGTTCCAATCGAACGCAAGAAGAAGTTCCGCAAATACCGGCAGCAGCTCGGCGGCAAGACCGTGTATTTCAAGGAGTTCGGAGATCCCCGCGTGATGGACAGGCGCAACGGTGCATACGTCGCAACGCCGGAAGAGCTGAAAGAACTTCCCGTCGAGTATGAGGCCAACGAGATTCTGGAGTTCTCCATCGGCATCCAGCCTTACGGCGAGGTGCGCTGGACAGGCCAGATTCTTGGCGTTGACGGCAGCCAGAGAGCGGAACGCCTGAACAACAATTATTTCATCAACGGCAGACACACGCCCTTGATGATTATGATTCAGGGTGGCACGCTCACAGAGGACAGCTACGAGAAGCTGACAAAGTACATGGACGACATCAAGGGCGAGGCTGGGCAGCACGCCTTCATCGTCCTGGAAACGGAATCCTCCGACGGAAAGACCGACTTCGATCAGACCGAGAAACCGAAGATCGAGGTCAAAGACCTGGCCTCGATCTTGCAGAAGGACGAGCTGTTCCAAACCTATATGGACAACAACCGAAAGAAGGTGCAGTCGTCCTTCCTGCTCCCGGACATCTATGTTGGCTACACCACGGACTTCAACCGTGCGACCGCTCAGACGGCGCAGGAAGTGACCGAGAAACAGGTTTTTCAGCCTGAGCGCAGGAGCCTCGCATGGGCGATCAACAACCGCCTGCTGAACGGCTATGCCTTCCGATACGTCGAGGCGTTCTTCCAGGAGCCAAACATTTCCAACCCGGATGACATCTGCAAGATCATGACGGCGGCCACCGCAGCAGGCGGCCTGACGCCCAACAAGGCGAAGGAAATCCTGTACAAGTACCTGGGCGAAGCATCGGACGACTACGAAGAAGAGTGGGGCAACGTCCCGCTCGCCATCACGCAGTCCCAGAGCAGCGGCGGGTTTGACCTCGGCAGCCTGACAATGGCCCTCGAAGGGCAGATCAAGAAGGCGGAGGGCCATGGCGACAACGATCAGGTCGTGGCCGTCATGAAGGAAGTCCGCGGCCTGCTGCTCGATCTCAAAGCGCAGCAGGGGGAGGACGAACCGTGAAAACGCGTTTCATCATGAAGCCGTGCTACTGCGATCGACTGGTGAAGGCAATCGACAACTACATCCAGAAGGCGGACAACAACCTGTCTGATCTGCTGGGAAAGGAAGGCTATGCGAAACCCAAGAAGACGCTCCAGTACGCGAAAGGTATCGAGGACGACGTGGCCGACATACTCACCGAGGAGACGGACTACTTTGTTCGAGAAGCTAAGGCGTCTGATAACCTCGATGATCTCCAGAAGCGGCTCCCGGAGATAGCTGCTGCGACGCCTGCCACCGGCAAGCTGAGCAAGGCGTTTTCCGCAAGGCTCTCGAAATTCCTCCCTGAGTATGCAGCCTATTACCTCAAAAAGACCGACAAGGGCTTGAAGCTCGACCGTGTATCAAAGAGGACGACCGCCTGGATTGAAACCTGGAGCAACGACCTGGCCGAGCTCATGAAGACCACGAGCACCGAGCACCTGGAGGCCATGCTGAAAAAAGAGATCGAGAACGGCGGCAACATATCGCAGCTCTGTGTCGATCTCATAAACTCCGGCATGGAAAAGGAAGGTAAGGGCGAATACTGGACATCGCATTACAGGGCCCGAAAGGTAGCCGTCACGGAGGTTCTGAGGGCTCACAGCGTAGCCCAGCATGAAGCCTTCATGCAGTCCCCGGCGGTCGAGAGTAAGGCGTGGAGGCACACCGGCAACTACCGCAACGAGCCTCGACAGAATCACGTCGATATGGACGGTCAGATCGTTCTCAAAGATCAGCCATTCGAGCTGGTCGGCGCGGACGGCATGATCTATTACCCCATGTACCCGCGGGACACGGGTCTTCCCGCAGCTGAGAGCATCAACTGCCATTGCATCGAGCAGCCCGTTGTTTCGGAGGACATTCTGGGCCTGCCACTGGAGGAACGCCAAAGGCTCCAGCAGCAGGCGATCGACGAAATGGACGACGACTGGGAGGCCGAGCTCGACGCTCAGAACAAGGCGAAAGCCGGAATCGAGGAAGATTAGAAATGATCGTTACCATTGACGAAGCCCGCGTTGGGCATCCCAGCATCAAGCTGGACGGCATGGAGCTGGCCGGTATGGTCAAGTCCTACACCCTGCGCCACGGTGTCGATGAAGCTCCCGTTCTGGAGCTGGAGCTTTTACCCGGCACCGATCTGGCCGAGGTCAAGGCCATTCTGGACAACCCGCTTGTGAACATTTCCGTTCCGGCGGTGATGGAGGAAACGACCGAAGACCTGGCAAAATCCAATACTTGATAAAGAGCAGCGGCAACGCTGCTTTTTATATTGCCTGAAACCCTGAAAGGAGGTGAACACATGACGAGAAAAGTAAAAAAGGCAAAGGAAATCACTGATGCAAGAATCTCTTTTGTGTCCCTGGTTGACAAGGCGGCGAACAAGCGGCAATTCCTGATCGTCAAGGACGAGGAAGGGAAAGCGGCCTTCACCACCTATGGCAAGATCGTCAAGACGGACTCGGAGTCCCATTTTGTCACAGGCGTTGTGTACGAGCCTATGGTCGAGGACGCCCACGGCAATTACATGACCGCGGACGAGATCGCAAAGGCCGCGTACTGGTTTGCGAAGAACGGGAACCGCGTCGATCTCCAGCACAATTTCGTGTCTGCCGATGGCACCGCTGTCGTGGAGAGCTGGATTGCAAAATCTGACTCCAACATCGGCGGTGCCGACATCAAGGAGGGCACATGGCTGATGACCGTCGAGATCACAGACGACGATCTGTGGCAGTCCATCGAGAAGGGCGAGATCACCGGGCTGTCTATGGGCGGCCTCGGAGTCTTTTCTAAGGAGGATACAGAATTGAGCGAAGCATCCGTGAAGAAGTCCAAAGGCCGCGTTACCAAAGGCGCGGTCGCGGACAGTTACAAGCAGGCGAATATCAGTTCCAGCTTTTGGAACGCCTTCGACGCCCTGCGGAACAGCCTGTACAGCTACAACGGCTATACGGGCGTTTATACCTACCAGACCGACGAGAGCAAGATCAAAGAGGCCCTGGAGGACTTCAACGGCATCATCACCGAGCTGTTGACCGATGCTTCGCAGCCTCTCACCAAGTCGCTGTTTGACTGCAAGCCTACCCCGGAGGCCGGCCGCATTGAGAAGTCCGGGCGCACCCTGAGCGCAAAGAACCGGGCCGCCTTGCAGAATCTCTACGACGACCTGGGCACGTTCCTTGCGGACGCCGACGCTGAGAAGGATAAACCCAACGGCGAAACCGGCACCGAGGAGGACAAGCAGCAGGACGGCGAGGAGAAGGGCAAGAAGGCCGACAAGGGCACTGAGAAGCAGCCCGCGGAGAAGCCCGAAACCGACTCCGAGGCCGCCGGGACTGATGCCACCGACGACACCGGCAAGAAGCCCGGTGACGACAATTCCGCAGAAACCACCAAGAAAACCAAGACCACTAAGGAGGGTAAAACCATGACTAAGAGCGAAGCTGAGAAGCTGGTGCAGGACGCTATTGCAAAGGCCCTGGGCCAGCAGCAGACCGAGCAGACCCCCGCCGCCGTCACCAAGGCAGAGGACGAGGAGATCACCCCTGATTTTGTCCAGAAGGCCGTTGATGCAGCCATCAAAAAGGCCCTGGGCCAGCAGGAGCAGGAACAGAAGCAGGAGCAGCAGCTCACCAAGGCCGACCTGGAGGGCTTCATTGAGGCTATCGTGAAGAAGTCCGTCGCTGAGGTGCGCGGCTCCCGCGCCAACCCCACCAACCTGAACGACGCATCCGGCATCGTTCAGAAGTCCGCCGATCAGCACTATCTGCACGGCATCCTGTAAGAACAGAAGGAGGAAAACCACATGGCACGTTCTATCGAGGACATCATTCGCAACGCCATCAACACCGGCGACTTTACGCCCAGTGCTGGCGCGGGCATCCTGAGCAACGAGCAGGCCCGCAAATTCATTCAGCAGACCTTCGAGGCCACTACCCTGGGCAACCTGGTTCGCCACGAAATGCGCACCGCCAAGGCTGGCGAGATCGACAAGATCGGCATCGCCTCCCGTATCCTGCGTGAGAAGACCGAGGACAACGACGACGGCTATCGTGCAGGCGTCAACACCAGCTCCATCAAGTACAGCTGCACCGACGTCCGCCTGCCCTGGGAGATCACCGAGGAAACGCTGCGTGAGAATATCGAGGGTCAGAACCTCGAAGCCATCATCACCAACCTTATGACCACCCAGCTCGGCATCGACCACATCGACCTGTGCCTGAACGGTGACGAAAAGTTTGCCGGTGTCAAGCCGTTCAACACCAGCGACACCTTCAACAAGGGCGATCTGGTATCCACCGGCGGCAAGGTCTACGAGTTCACTGCGCAGCACAGCGCAGGCGCGTGGACTGGCACTGATGCGAAGGCTCTCTGTACCACCGGCGATGCAGACTTCCTCAAGGTCAACGACGGCTGGATTAAGCAGCTCACGAACAACGCTCATGTCGTCGATGCTTCCGGCGACACCGGCATGAACCTGGATATGTTCTACAACACGCTGCACTCCATGCCGAACAAGTACAACAACGGCAAGCTGCGCTGGCTCATGAGCCCGCACCGTGCGCAGGAGTGGGAGCTGCATCTGCTGAAGCAGATCACCGAGAAGGGCGGCGCGGTGCCTGAGTCTGTCTACAACAGCCCCGCAAAGATTCCTGTTGTCGAGTGCCCGTCCCTCAGCGACGACTCCGTTCTGCTGACTGACCCCAAGAATCTGGTGGTCGTCAACACCTACGGCATGAAGATCAGAAAGACCACCGAGGGCAAGGAAGCCATCATGAAGGACAAGCGTTTCTACGTTATCCACTTCGACTTCGACCCCATCATCGAGGAAATGGACGCCGCAGCCATCATCAAGGGCATTAAGTAAGGCAGAAAGGCAGAGAGAAGTATGCTGTATCACATCAAGCTGAAAAAGGCGATGTCCTATACCGGCATCGTCAATGCCACCAGGGAAGAGCCGAATGTCTACACCCACGATAAGGACATTGCGACCGCTGCTGTGCGCAGCGGTTATTTTGATCTGATCGAGGTTGAGGAGGATGAAGCCAAGGCCAATTCCGTTCCGCTGACCGCAGCAGGCGAAGAAGCGGAGGATGGCTCTATTCCGGCTCACTTCGACAAGGACTACCTGGACAGCCTGTCCATTACTGACCTGAAAAAGCTGGCCGGTGATCTGGGCGTAACCGTTACCAAGGGCATGAAGAAGGACGACCTTGTGGCCGCCATTACCGCAGAAACCGTCACCGTCCCGGCGGCGGATGATGCACAGCCCGACTTCGGGGAGGACTAAGCCATGCCGAAACGCCCATGGATAACCCCGCAGCAGGTGCGTGATTACTCCGAAACCCCGGAAGTGCTCAAACGCAGCGATGCAAAGCTGAGCGTGGACATTTCCAGAGCGGAGCAGTACATCATCACCTACACCCATAACAAGAGCCTGGAGGAAATGGCAGAGCTGCCGGAGGGCGTGCGGACGGCCTGCATCTTGCTGGCCGAGGCCTATGCCCACAACGCCGCTCTGACCTCCTCCAAGGTGCTGAAATCCGAAACATTCGACGATTACAGCTACTCGGCAGATCACTCCGACATCGAAGTTACCGGTCTTGATCTGGCCGCCCTGCTGGATGATTATGTCGTCACGGCAGCAAACGGAACTGTTACCATGCGTATGCGTGTACTGTGAGGAGGGCCCAGCATGGCGTTTGAAGACTACCTGAACGATCTGTGCGACATCTACCACGCACAGAAAGGCGACGAATCCCCCGGCTACGGCTTGACTGAGCAGCCTTCCTTCTCCTATCCCAAGGAGCCGGACAAGCTCTCTGTGGCCTGCCATTTCGCGGTTAAGAGCGAGAGCACATCCGTTTCGCAGACCGCCCCGGCCAACATCAAAGAGTCTCGCATCAAGCTGGCCCTGCCCACCGGCACGGATGTGAGGCTCAACGACAAGATCGTGGACAGGAAGAACGGCTATGAGTACATCGCGGAGATTCCGCACGACATCCACGGCCACCACATCTTCGTCTACGTCGTGGCGAAGGGCACACAGAAGTATCTCTGATGGCGACGGTTGATGTTGACGTCTCCGAGTTTCGGGAGTTCTTTTCCAGCATCGGACAGGCCGCGTCCGGCGACTTTCGGCACGAAATGGAGCTCTTTCTGGAGGGCCTGGGTAACGAGTTCCTGAGAGTCCTCCAGGACGAGATCATCCGGCGGAAGGCCATGGACACCCGCCAACTGCTCGCGTCCTTCGAGAAAGGCTCCCAAGGGAACATCTGGGAGCTCACCGAGGGCGATCTGACATTGGAAGTGGGCACCAATGTCGAATATGCGTCATACGTCAATGACGGCCACTGGACAAACCCGAAAGGCGTCAAATGCCGCTTTGTCCCCGGCTACTGGCAGGGGGACGGGCGGTTTGTTTATGACCCGTCCGCGAAAGGCGGCATGGTCTTGAAGCAGCACTGGGTAGAGGGCAAGCACTACTGGGAGAGCGCGCTGCGCATCCTGGACAAGATGCTGCCTGATCTGCTGGATGCGAAGCTCCAAGACTGGATAGACAACTATTTTGAATGAGTTGAACTTTTTCCGCCCGCAAAGTTGATTTCATTTTGTAAACAACTGGGTTTGGAGGCCGTTTGGTAGAACGAAACACACAAAAAGGAGGAGTTCCATGTTTGAACAGGATTTAGCGAGCATCATGAGCTTTCTGACAATTCACAGTGGGAACCCTGCTCCGTACTACAAGAATGTGCCGGAGCAATTTTGCGTTCCGGCGGTGTACTTCCCGCGGCCTGAGATCGGCAGCAGCGGCGACACGCTCAGCACCTACGCCCTGGACTTCTCTCTGTTCGTCAAGTTTTTCCACAAGACGAAAGAGGAAGCCTACGAGCTGGGCTATGCAGCAATGAACGCGCTGCTGGAGCGTCGGAACAGAATCCCTCTGATCGACGAAAACGGCAAGCTGACAGGGAAGTACATTCACATCCGCGACCCCACCCTGCGGGCCGTGGATGAAAGTGCGGTGCAGCTGGAGATCGGGTGGACAGCCCGGAAACCGTTCTTGATCGAGCCCGTCGCGATGATGCAGACCTACGAGATCAAGGGCTGGCACGAGCCGGACATCTACATTACTCGCCGCATCGAAACGGCGTACAGTGCAGCCGTAAAGTCCTGCACTGTGAGCTATCCCCGCCCTGATTTTGCAGGGCAGGAGCCGAAAGGCTCGAAGTAATGCTGGAGGTATTATATGGCTACTAAAGCAAGCAATGAGCAGGCCGCGGTGAAATATCCGCTGGAGTCCCTGCGTAACAACTGCCGTGCGGTTTTCGGCGTTTCTCTCGTTACCTTCGCCGGTGCGACTGCCGATCTCCCGGATGGCGAGTACACCAAGGAAGAAATTCAGACCCGCATTGATGCGTGGTGTGTGAAGGAGGTTAAGTAAGATGGCTGGTGGCAAGTTTGATAAGCTGGCAGGCAAGGTGCGCCCTGGCACCTACCTGAACTTCGAGAGCACCCGCAGCGATACCGTGGGCACCAGCGAGCGCGGCACTACGATCATCCCGCTGCTGAATCCCTCCTACGGCCCCGCCGGTTCCTACATCGAGCTGACGAACGCGGGCCCGGATGCTGCATACGCCAAGCTGGGTTACAGCGTTTACGACAGCGACCCCAACCGGCAGATGCTCCTCATTCGTGAGGCATTCAAAAACGCCAGCAAGGTGCTGGTCTACATCCCGAAGGAAGGCACCAAGGCAACCGCAAAGAACGCATCCGCGCCGGACCTGACCGCGACGGCAAAGTACGGCGGCACCCGTGGCAACGCATTGACCGTCACCGTCTCCGCAAACCCGGTGGACGGCTTCGATGTCACCGTGAGTCTGGCTGGAAACACCGTGGCCTACTACGAGGGCTTGTCTACCGTGGATGATCTGATCGCGCAGGACTGCGAGTACGTCACCTTCACCGGCACCGGCGCACTGGCCGCCGTTGCCGCGATGAACCTCACCGGCGGCACTGATGCTACGCCCCAGAACGCTGATATTACCGGCTTCATGGACACCTGGGAAAAGGTCAAGTTCAACACGGTTGCAATGCCTGTTACCGATAGCAGCTTGAAGTCGGCGATCAAGACCAAGATCAAGTATCTGCGTGAGAGCATGGGCCGCGGCGTGCAGGCTGTCGTCCCGGACTTCGCCGCAGATTACGAGGGCATCATTTCCGTTAAGAACGGCTATGCAATCGACGACGACAAACTTTCCGCAGCCGAGGCGACCGCATGGGTGGCTGGCGCGACCGCCGGCGCATCTTATGTGGAGTCCCTGACCTACAATGCGGTTGACGGTGCAACCGATCTGGTGGACGCTCTGACGCACGAGGAGTATGTGGACGCGATCAATAAGGGCCACTTCGTCTTCTCCATTTCTGAGGAGAACAAGGTTGTTGTTGAGTACGACATCAACTCCCTTACGACCTTCAAGCGGCCCAAGGATGAAACCTACCGCAAGAACCGCGTCACCCGCGTGTTCGCCACCTTCGAGGAGGCTGTACAGTTGAACTTCCCGCCAAACAAGTACGGGAATTACAGCGACGGTTGGGACACGATGGAGGGCGTCGGCAAGTCCATTCTGAAACAGTTCGCGGAAGCGGGTGCGATCTCCGATGTGGACTACGACAACGACTTCCTCGTTGATCGTGATGCGTCCTACGGCGACAAGACCTATTTCAACGTCAACCTGAAACCCGTTGACAGCGCGGAGAAGCTGTTCTTCACCACCCACACCCGCTGATGGGAGAAAGGAGCTAAAATATGGACTTCAATACTCGCCCGATCAATATCCGCATGGGCAAGATCATCATTGACGGCATCGAGGTCGCGGACTCCGTTTCCGCAACCGGCACCTTCACCCCGGACACCTGGAGCGGCAAGCAGCTCGGTGATCGTTCCAACAGCACCCGCTGGCTGGGCTACAACATCACCGTGTCCCTGTCTGAGCACCGCTCTACGCCCTGGATTAAGGACATGATTAAGAAGTACAAGGCCACCCATAAGACCCCGGAGCTGACTATCCAGGGCATCATGAATGACCCGGACTCCGACTTTTTCGACAAGTACCAGAACGATGTTTGCACCTTCGTCGGTTGTGTGCCGACCGGCGCAATGCCCCTCACCGCTCTGGACAGCGGCGGCGACGTCGTTACCGACAACCTGACTTTTAACGTACGCGACTTCCTGTAAGGCCGCGACAGTGGTGAAAAGGGGCTGTTTTCATCACTGAGATTCTGAATACACAATCAAGGCCCGCTCTTCTGACCGCATCTGTGGAAAAGAGCGGGCTTTTCTTTTTATGGAGGATTTTACTATGGCAACCGAAAACAAGAGCCTGAAATACTTTATGCGTCCTGTTCAGCAGGAGATCATCGCCTTTACCGGCCCGGAGTCCTTCAAGGACGACGACGGCAACCCCATCGACTTCGAGGCCAAAATCCTGACTCAGCAGGAAATCACCCAGATCAACGAAAACTACCGTCGCCGCAGCGTCGCCACCGACAAGAAGGGCAATCCCCTCGTGAACGGCGGCGAGGTCGTCTGGAAGACCGAGCGCGACAATGCCCGCGCCCTGCGCCATATCGTCGTGAAGTCTCTCCAGTACCCGAAGCTGGACGACCCGGAGCTGATGAAGTTCTATAACTGCGTGGACATCACCGATATGCCGCTGCTGGTGTTCAGCAAACCGGGCGATTATGATTACGTCGCTCGGAACGTCATGCAGATTCTCGGCATGATCGACGCCCCGGATGAAGACGATCTGAAAGCCGCAAAAAACTGATCTGCGCGGCGGGCTCGGACGGCTACTGGGCGCACACCCTATGGCAGCGACACGGGCTGCACCCGGAAGAGTACGACGCCATGCCGCGGAAGATGAAGCTCTTCTACATCGCTTCCGAGCTTGTTGCTGATGATGAACGCAAGCAGGCGAAGATCGTAGCGGAGGCTCAAAGAAATATGAGGAGGTGAGGACTAAATGGCAAACTTGACCGCAAGATTTCAGCTCATCGACCAGATGAGCCAGAAGATGGCTGACATCGCAAACAACGGCGAGTCCATGCTGAACAAGTGGGAGTCTGCCGGTGATGCAGCAAGCGCAGCCCTGGACGGCATTTCGTCCTCGGCTTCCAATGTAGCTGCTGCCGCTGATGGCGTTGCTTCCTCGATCGGCAGCATCGAAGGGGCGGTCAGCAGCGCGGGCTCTGCGGCAGACGAGCTCGCGGAGTCCCTCGATCGGTACGGTGCGGCAGCAGACGAGGCCGCGGAGAAGGCCAACTACTGGACGAACGCCGTCGGTGGCTATGACAAGGCAATGCTGGAGGCGTCTTACTCCACCAAAGAGCTGGTGGACATGGGGCTGAAATCCACCGCTGCCCTGAACGATCTAAACGACATGATGGCTCTCTGCGAGAAGTCCTCCGACGAGCTGTCCGAGTCCGTTGAGGCCGCAGCCGGAATCCATAACGATCTGACCGCCGCCGTCAAGAAGACCGGCGATCAGCTCGAAGACCTCATGCAGAACGAAAAGGTTTTGGCTGAAACCAAAAAGGAGCTGGAGGAGGCCAGCACCGCAGCAGCAGACGCCCTCAAAGAGCTTGCAAAAGCCCAGAGCGACGCCGATGCTGCGATGCAGAATTACCAGGCTGTTTTGTCGTCCGGCACGGAAGACCTCGACAAGCTGGAGGCTGCGGCTGAACAGGCAGGCCATGCAGCGGAGACCCTGGCGGAAGCCAACGGTAAGGCCAGCGACGCAACCGACACGCTGTCTAAGGCTACCCAAAAGGCAAGCAACGAGGCCGAAGACGCCGGAAAGACTGGTGCTGATGCTGTCGAAACGATCGCTCAGGCCCTCACTACGGCGGGCATCACGGCCACAATCAAGGAGATCACATCCTCGGTTTACGAGCTGACCGACAGTTACAGCAACGCCGAGAAGATCGTTGTCAACGCCACAGGTGCGACGGGCGAGGCGTTGGACAGCCTGGGCGCGAGTATGCTGAAAGCCTACTCTGGCAACGATGACGCCCTTGACAGCGTGGCCGGTGCCGTCGGCGAGATCAACACCCGCCTGGGCTACACCGGCGATACGCTTTCTGAGGTTACGGGCCAGTTCCTAGACTTCGCGGACATTACCGGCCAGGATGTCGTTGGTTCCGTTCAGCTTGTTACCAAGGTGATGAACAAGTGGAACGTAGACGCATCCAAACTGCCGAATGTTCTCGACGATCTGGCTTATGCCGGACAAATTTCCGGCTTGTCCGTTACCACTCTGAGCAATACCCTGATTACGGGCGCATCATCCTTGCAGGAGCTGGGCCTGTCGCTGGAGAACGCGATCGGCCTGCTGGCTCAGATGGAGCTCTACGGCGTCGAGGGAACCTCTACGATCACCGCCATGCGCACTGCTGTCAAGAAGTTTGCTTCTGATGGCCTGGATGCACAGACGGCTTTGCAGAGCACGATAACCGAGATCGCCAACATGAAGGACAGCTCCGAGGCGACCACGAAGGCCGTTGAGATTTTCGGCAGCAAAGTGGGCGTTGACTTTGCGCGGGCTATCCGCGACGGCGCGATCACGACCGACACCCTGACGGGATCTCTGGACGCTGCCGTGGGCACGCTGGAGAAAACCGCTGAGGCTGGCGAGAGCCTGAGCGAGAAGTGGGAGAAGTCCAACAACAAAATGAATGTTGCCTTCACTCAAGTTCTGGAGCCTGCTATCCATGATACGTCGGCTGAGCTGGCCGACCTCTGGGGACAGGTTGGGGACTTCCTCACTGAGCACCCGAACGTCGTGAAGGCCCTGACCGCGATCGGCACCGGCCTGGGCACAGTGGCCGTTGGCGTGGCCGGTCTGTCCGCGGCGATGTCTGCCGCAAAGTTGATTCAAGCCGGGTTCTTCGCTCCGCTGGTTCCGTATCTGCCGGTGCTGCTCGGCGTGGCGGCTGGCGTCACGGCAATAACTGCTGCCGTCACCATGCTGGGCAACAAGTACGAGGACACCTACAAGGAAACGCAGTCCATGACCGCCGTAACTGCTGAGCAGCAGAAAGAGCTGGAATCGCTGGAGGAACAGTACCAGATCGCCTGCGATACCTACGGCGACACGTCCGATCAGGCGTCCTCTTTGAAGTACCGCATCGACACCCTGTCTGAGTCTCTGAACAGCAACGGGCAGTCCGTCGGTGATCTCATTTCTGAGTGCGACAACCTGATCGACAAGCACAACTCCCTGATGGACGAGCTGGACAACAACACGGAGTCTGTGCATAAGAACGAGCTGGAAAACCTCGCGCTGATCGCCCGCCTGTCTGAGCTGGCAAGCTCTACCGGGGAGGCGGCAGGAAAGCAGCAGGAAATGCAGGCCATTCTCGACGAGCTGAACGGAAACATCGACGGCCTGAACATGACCTACGAAGACCTGACCGAAAACCAGGACAAGAGCCTCGCCTACATCAAGCAGATGGCTCAGGAACAGGCAAAGCAGGAATCCTACAACGAGAAGTACCAGGAGTACGTCGATCTCATTAAGCAGCAGGCTCAGGAGCAGGGGGAGCTTGCAAAGGTTCAGGATGAAGTCACAGCCGCCCAGCAGCGGGCCAACGATGCGCAGAAGGTCTACCAGGACTACATCGCCGATCTCTACGCGCAAGACCCGACCGGGATGTCTACGATCTCTGCACAGTGGTCGGAGCAGGCGGCCAACGCCGACGCTGCTGCTGATGCTTTGCAAGAGGTTCTGGACAAACAGGCCAAGTTGCAGGACGCCTACGACGAAACCGGCAAGAAGATCGAGGAGATCGAGGAGGGCTACACCGCCGCTGCCGATGCTGCGAAGGCCGCCGCAGAGGAAGGCGTTACCTATGGCGAGGCCATTTCCCAGGCGTACAGCGATGTGCGTGCTGATGTGGAAAAGCTCTGTCAGGCATACGACGACGCATATCAGGCGGCAAAGGATAGCTTCGAGGGCCAGTTTGATCTCTTCGATCAGGCGTCCACGAAGTCGAGCGACTACATGAACGCGAGCGTTTCCAACGCGCAGGAAGCTCTCGACTCGCAGCTCAACTACTGGAACACCTACACCGCCAACATTGAAACGCTGAAAGCCACCTCCGCGGACGATCTGGGCATCACCGAGGAGAACTACAAGGCTCTGATGTCCTACGTCCAGGACGGCAGCGAACAGGCTGCCGGTCTTGCCGCAAGCATGGTTAAGTCGATCAACAGCGGCAACAAGGACGCTGTGGCAAAGCTGGCCGACACCCTGGCCGACGTCACCGCCAAGCAGGATGCGGCGGCTCAGGCAACCGCCGACTGGGTAACTAACTACGAGAACCAGCTCGATGACTTCCAGAAGAAAATGGAAGGCACTGTGGACTCTCTCGACCTCTCCGACGAGGCAGGGAAGGCCGCAAAGGACACCATTGCCGAGTATGTCCAGAAGCTCAAAGACGGCAAGAAGGACGCCGTAGCCGCTGCAAAGGACGTGGCCGCATCTGTGGCTCTGGCCTTGCAGAACAGCTCTGTGCCATCTGTTCCCACGTCTACCACAACGACCGTTCCCGGCCATGCCGGAGGTACGACGGACGCTGAGAACGTGTTCGTGGCCGGTGAGAATGGCCCTGAGCTGATCGTTGGCAAGCAGGGGAGCACCGTCTTCCCGGCCGAGGAAACCGACCGCATCTTGCAGGCCATTTCCGGCGTGAGCTTGGACATCCCAGACAAATCGTCCCCGGAGTCTATGCTTTCCGGCATTCTCTCCAAAGCCTATGACATTGTGTCTGGCAAAAACTCTGACCTGTCCGCAATCGACGCGGCCTATACCAGCGTCGAAAGCGGAGTCGCCCGCCCGGCGGCTGCCTACAACAGTGTTTTGGATTCTGCGCCGCTCAACGTGCCGCCTGCATCCGATACAACAGCACCGGGCACGCAGAACGCCCAGAACACGCCCGGCGAGACTGTCAAGAAAATCATCCTTGAGCTTGTCGGAAAAGGCTCTGTTGAGGTTTCTGGCGGCTCTGGCAGTGGCATGAATGCAAACGATGTTCTGGAGCTTATCACGGACAACGTCAAGCCTGTTCTGATGGGCATCTTGAAGCAGGAGATTTTTGAGGAGGGCCAGCTGTCGTATGAGTATTAAATACCAAATCTGGTTTACATGGAACGCGGAGCGGGAAAAAATCAGGCTGCCCGTTCTGCCTGAAAAGTTCAGCGTCAAAAACGGTTCCAATAACCAGAGCATCGACCTGACCGAGCTTGGAGAAATCACGATCATGCAAAGCCGCCCGGCCCTGCAATTCAGCTTTTCTAGCTTTTTCCCGGCCCACTATTTCCCCGGTATCAAATCCCTTATCACCGTTCAGCCCATCCTCTACATCCGCATGATTGAGCGATGGAAGAAAAGCAAAGTGCCAATTCACTTTATCAGCACCGGGAACTATATCAACCTGTACTGCACCATTGAGAGCTTCAACTACTCTGAAAGCGGCGGCGACGTGGGCACATTCTCCTACGACATCACCCTCAAGGAGTACCGGGAAGTCTCCTTGAAAGCAGTTTTGATTGATTCTTCCCTCATTGCCACTGTGCAGAACACCACGGCCCGCGTTGACAGCACGTCCAGCCCAAAGACCTACACGGTCAAAAAAGGGGACTGCCTGTACAACATCGCCAAATCCGTTTATGGCGACGGCTCCAAGTACAACAGCATCTACACCGCAAACAAATCTCTGATTGGCAGTAATCCGAATCTGATTAAGCCGGGTCAGGTGCTCAAAATCCCGTAAAGGAGGAATGCACATGGCAAAAATACAGCTGCTTTTGATTCAGGGCGACACCACAACGGACATGACCGCCCTTGTGAAGTCCGTTCACTGGAAAGGCCGTAAGGGAAGCTCTGCCCGCGCTCTAACTGTGACCATGATCGACGACAACGGCTACAAGCATATCCGCAGCGGTATCGACGTAGAAGATGGCGATCAGTGTGTTTTCTATGTGGACGGACAGGAACGCTTCCGCGGCATCTTGCTGAATCAAGGCCAGGGCAGCAAAAAGCAGCTCAAGTACACAGCCTACGACAACGGCATCTACCTTGCCAACAATAAGGATACCTTCGTCTATAAAGGGAAAACCGCTGATGAAGTCTTTGCCGACGTCTGCTCTCGCTTCGGCATCCCGACCGGGGACGTGGCAAAGTGTAGCTACAAAATCCCGGAGCTGACAAAGAGCAAAACCACCGGGCAGGACGCCGTGCTGGACGCCTTGAGCCTTGACTATAAGGCGACCGGCATTCGGCACTATGTCAGCAGCGACGGCGGCAAGCTCTCCCTTTTGCAGCGCAAAGATCAGGTCATTTCCTTTGTCATCGATGGAGAAGCCAATTTATATGACTACTCTTACACAAAGAGCATCGAGAACATTAAGACCCGCGTCAAGATGATCTCGAAAGAGGGAACGACCATCGCCGAAAAGACCAACGCCGATCTTGAAAAAAAGATCGGCATTTTTCAGGAAATCCAGCAGCCGGACGAATCGCTTACGAAAGCGCAGGTCACTGATCTTGTGGGAAGTGTCCTTGAAACGCTGGATAAGCCTGAAGAAACGCTCAGCCTCAACACCTTGGGCGACGCCGACGTCATATCTGGCAAGGCCATTTTGGTACGCATTCCGCATCTGAACATCAACCGCGCCTACTATGTGGACGACGACGACCACTACTTTGAGGACAATTTGCACACCATGAGCGTGACCCTCACCACGGCGGCAGAAATCAAAGAACAGGAGGACAAAGCCAATGACTGAAACCAGTTTGAAGCAGATGTTTCAGAGCATGATACCAGTTGGCTCTGCCATCCTGCAGGGCACCGTTACAAAGGCAGACCCCTTGGAGATCACCGCCGAAAACGACAGCAAGCTCATTATCTCCGGCAATCAGCTTATCGTACCTTGGCACCTTACTGACTATACTACTCACGCGGACTATACGATGGGGGACAAGGGCGAACTGCGGGATGAAACCTACACGAAAGTTGACGGCGGCCATCTGCACGTCGATTCTCGCGGCGGAAACACATCCGAAGTTAAGCACAAGCACTACATCGAAAAGCTAAATGCCTACAAAATGACCCTGAAAGTCTATAACCACCTGCAAAAGGACGATAAAGTCTACCTGCTTTCGCTCTGCAATGGCAAGGTCTACTACGTCCTCGACCGCGTCGCGGGGCAGGTAGCAGGAAAGGACATCTAAAATGGCCGTTTATATCCCTATCAACATAGCGGGTGTTCAGGACGCACAGGAAAAGCCGTCCAAAACGTACCGCCTTGACCTTGACGCGGGGAGAATCATCGGCTTTGTGGACAACATTGAAGCTGTGCAGCAGGCCATCCGAAAAGCCATCATTACCCCGCGTTTTAAGTGCCTGATCTATGATACCCAATATGGGAGCGAGATCGAGGACGCGGTCATTGCAAAGGACGCCAGCCGCGAGTATGCCGAATCCGTCATCGAGGGATTTGTCAAAGACGCGCTGGCCCCGGACACCCGCATTCTCGAATGCCACGACTTTTCGATTGAGTTTGAAAAAGACCACGCAAACATTGAGTTTACCGCCGACACCATTTACGGCGAAGCCAAAATCGAGGAGGTGATCTAATGAGCAAATCCTATGAAGACATCCTGAAAGAAGTCTTAAACAACGCGCCGCCGGGCATTGACACCCGGCAGGGCAGCATCTACTACGATTCTATTGCTGGCATCTGCCTCACCATCGCGCGGCTTTACACGGATATCGAAACGCAGGGCAGGCTTGTGACTATCGTCCGCGCAGTTGGCGAGGAGCTGACCGTAAAGGCAGCAGAGTACGGTATTGTCCGCCATCCTGCGGCCCCTGCAAAGTATCATTTCTCCTATGAGGGCGAAAAGCCGTCCGTCGGCGAACGATTTTACAATGATGGCTCCTATTTCGTCCTCGCGTACAGCGACGACGGCTACTATTACCTGCAAGCCGAAGCAGCCGGGGCTACACCGCTTATCAGCAGTGGAACGGCTGCCATCCCTGTAAACGAAATCGCGGGCATGACAGCTGCGACCTTTGGCGAGCTGATCGAAAGTGGCACAGAGGAAGAGGACGACGACAGCCTGCGCACCCGCGTGCAAGAAAAAATTGCAGGCCCAGCCGAAAACGGAAACAAGCAGCACTACAAATCGTGGTGCGAGTCCATCGACGGCATCGGACACGCCAGAATCTACCCTCTTTGGAACGGCCCGAACACGGTCAAGGCTGTGCTGATTGATTCGTCCGGCCGGGCCTGTTCCAGCGAAAAGGTCAAAGAAGTGCAGGACTACATTGACCCGGCCACGCGCGGCTATACCGCCAACGTGGATGGCTATACCTACACCGTGGGTGACGGTACAGGTGACGGTGTCGCAAACCTTGGCGCACACTTCACGGCGGTTTCTGCCCGCGAAATGAGCATCGACGTTTCCCTTTCCGCCGATCTTGCCAGCGGCTATACAAAGGACATCGCAAAGAATCAGGTCAAGGCCGCCTTGGAAGCATACCTTGAAGATCTCGCGCTGAACGTCGCAGCCGCCGAAGATGTTATCATCCGCGCCGCCCGCATTGGCGCAATCATCATTGAGCAGGACGCTATACTGGATTACTCCGACCTTACCATCAACGGCGGCACAAGCAACATCGCCCCCGGCGATAACGCTATCCCTGTTCTGGGGGAGGTGACTGTTTCTTGAGATTCTACGGAAACCAATTCGGCAGTAGCTATGAAGAGCTGATCTCCTACTACCCGCGCTACTACCGCGACGTTTTAGAAATGGTCGCAATCCTCAACGCGCAAGGGAAGCTGCTGGACGACGCGAAAGCCCAGATTGAGCAAAACTACCTGAACAACTTTATCGAACACATGGATGAAGCTGCCGTTTCTGACCTTGAGGAATTTCTTGAAATCCACAATGATGGCACAAAAACGCTCGATGAACGCAAGAAGATCATCAAGCCTTACTTTGCAGGTTTTGGCCGCATCTCCTCGACCACCATCAAGGAGATGATAGCGGCCTACTCCGACGCTACGGCGGACGTCCGGCTTGAACCGTTCGACGAAGCCGGAAACAATATGCTGCACATCGACCTGACCTGCGGGCAAGGAGCTACTGTCCTTATCAACGACGTTCTGAATATGCTATCAAAAAAGATACCTGCACACATCATGTACAGGCTTTTTCTGCATTATACGTCGTCGGCCGCTCACTCCTACATCGGCACCGGCTACCACGGCACGGCGCAGCGAGTATCTGCCCGGATCACCGGGACGTTGCGCCCCCGCGAGCTGCTTTCCACCACCTATGCGAAAGCTGGACTGTGGGGCGTCCGGCAGCAGGAAGCCGCCCGGATTACCGGCACCCTGCGGCCAAAAGACCACAAGGCCACCACATACGCCCTGGCGGGCTGTGCTGCGTACCGTATGCAGATGGCAGCCCGCATCAAGGGCGATATTCGCCCGGTAGACCATACGGCAACAGCCCCGGCCCCGGTAGGCGTGGCAGCGGTACGGCAACAAATTGAAATCAAAATCGGAGGTATGAACACATGAGTTGGAACAACAGTCTGTATACCAACGTCGGCACGAAAATGATGAGCGAAGTTCTGTCCGGCGCAACCATGACGATCACCAAAGCCGTGGGCGGCTCCGGCACCACGGCGGCGGAATCGCTGGCAGCTCTGACCGACGTGAAAGAGCAGAAGCAGACCCTTAAAATCCTTGGCATCGAGGATGCAACCGACAGCAGCGACGACGACGTGGGCAAGCGCATCAAAATCCAGATCACCAATGGCGATCTGGAAACCGGGTACATCCTGCATCAGGTCGGTATCTATGCGAAGCTGGCAGACGGCGACGAAACCCTGCTGATTATTATGCAGGACGACCGCGGCGTGGAAATCCCGTCCCACACGGAGAACAGCGATTTTTCCATTGAGCTGTACGGCATTATGGCAATCTCCAATGTCGCCAACATCAAAGTGACCGTTGACCCGAACGCTGTTGCGTCTGTGAAGATGGTGAACCAGCAGATCGCGCAGGTCAACACCAAAATTGACAAGACCAAAGAAGATTTGCAAAAGGAAGCACAGGAAACCTACCTGTCTCTGTCCGGCGGTACGCTGACTGGCCCGCTGGTTATGCCCGGCGGCGGTGAGGTTGTCAGCATCATGGACAACGCCGCAACCCACAACATGGTCTACCGGGGCAAGGCACTGGGCACCAGCGTCACGAGCGAGCAGTGGGCGGCCATCAAAGCGGGCACGTTCAAAGACCTGTACCTTGGCGACTACTGGTCTATTGGCGGCATGGACTACATCATCGCAGCCTTTGACTACTGGTATAAGTGCGGCGACACAGTCTGCAATACCCATCACGCCGTAGTCATTCCCCGCAGCCAGCTGTACACCTACAAGTTCAACCCCACCAACACGACCGAGGGCGGCTACGTCGGTTCTGACCTGTACAAGAACGGTCTGACGCAGGCAAAGACCACGTTCAACACTGCTTTTGGCTCTGCTCACATCCTGAACCACCGCGAATATCTGGTCAACGCCGTTACCAACGGCAAGCCTACCGGCTCCGACTGGTACGACAGCACGGTTGACCTGATGAACGAGAACATGGTCTATGGCGGGCGGCAATTCTCGCCCATGCCGGACGGTTCTGACCCGTGGAACACCTGCCGTAACTATACCATCGACAAGAGCCAGTTGCCCCTTTTCCGGCTGGCTCCGTGGATGAGCTTCGTTCGTGACCAGTGGTGCTGGCTGCGAGACGTCGTCTCGGCGGCCTATTTTGCGGGTTGCAACGGCTACGGCAATGCGGACTGCTACGGTGCCAGCAACGCCAGTGGCGTCTGGCCTGCTGTCGGGCTGATCGGCTGATCGAACATCCTGCGGGCCTGTACCGCAGGATTGAGACAGCCCGGAAGGAAGTGAAGAAATGTCCATCCCAAAGCATGAACGTGCGCCATCCCGCCTTGATGCACAGCACATGGCCCGGAAGATCAGCATGGAGATCACAACGGAGCTGGCCCGGACATTCGGATACAGCAAGGCAAAGTTTGAAAAGCGCATTGAGACCATGACAAAATATCTGCCGCCCGGCCCCGACCGGGAGCAGGCGGCAGCGCAGATTCGAGAGCAGGAGCAGGGTTTCAACCTGTGGCTGATCGAGCAGGAACGCCGAAGGATGCACGATCTTTCCCGTGAAATTCCGCTGCACCTGCGGGCTGCAAATTCCATCTGGCCGTCTTGCCAGATGGAGCTTGACGCGCGGCGGCTGGAGCTTGACAAAGCCGTTGCCGCCTGCTGGAAGCTGCAAGACGAATTGCAGTATGTGGCCGAAACCATCCCGGCAGATTTCAACAAGTATACGGGCATTGTGCTTGAAATCGACAAGCTGGTGGCCTACATCAAGAACCTGCGGAAGTCTGACGCAAAACGATTCAAAGCAGCGGCGCAAGCCGCTGCAAGTCCGAAACAGTAAACACATTGGGGCAGCCTTTGTTCGTCGTCTCGGCAGCCAATTTTGCGAATTGCAACGGCAACGGCAATGCGAACTGCAACAATGCCAGCAACGCCAATGGCGTCTGGCCTGCTGTCGGGCCTTTGGATTTCGCAACTGCACATGATGGGTAAAGCCCAGTGCAGCTCTGCGAAAGGAAAGGCCGTCCCTTCGTGGCGAAAGCTGCGATAAAGCCCCGAAAGGGCATCAACAGCGATGCTCCCAGTTACGACCGATGGAGCTATCACGCTGTTTTTTATTTTCTATGACAAAATTTGAGGATGCAAACTTTCTGTACGAAGCAGGAACGAAAGCGATCAAGCCGTCACCGTACAAGTACGGCACACAGCTTTTTGAGATGAACCACCTGCTTGAAACGGCAAAGCTCCAACGGGCTTTCCAGACGGGAACCTATGAGCCGCAACCGGGCGTGAAGTTCGAGATCAAGGAGCGAGGGCATGAACGCTTTATCACCAGCACAGCAACGGCGGACAAGGCTGTGTCGCACCTGACCTGCGACGAGTATCTAACACCGCTGCTGGAAAAGTACCTGCAATACGACAACTCCGCATCGCAAAAGGGCAAGGGCGTGGCGTTCCACCGCCACCGCTTCAAAGTCCATCTGCGGCAGTATTACGAGCGGGAGGGCAGCAATGAGGGCTATATCCTGTTTTCTGATTTTTCCGGGTATTATGCAAATATCCTGCATGATGTGGCTCTTGCTCAACTGGAAAAGTATCTCGCAAAGGAGATCGCAGACCCGGCAGAGCTTGAGCAGGTCATGGGTGTGTTGCGCACCACGTTCAAAACCTACGAGCTGGACGTGTCCCGGTTTTCCGATGAAGAAATTCAGAGAATGTACCGGGAGAAAGTCAGTTCCACGCTCAACCTTGGCGTTCCTGCATCCGCCCTGACCGGGCAAAAGATGCTGCGGAAAGGCGTGGACATCGGCAATCAAATCTCGCAAAATGTGGGAATTTTCTTGCCGGTGCCGATAGACAACTACATCAAGATCGTATGCGGAATCAAAGAAGCCGCCCGATATTCGGATGACTTCTACATGATCGCCCGCACGAAAGAAGAACTGCACGGAGCCATGGCGGGAGTGCGCCGGGAAGCTGAACAGCTGGGCCTTATCATCAATGAGAAAAAGACCCACATTTGCAAGCTGGGCGGCCAATACCGCCACCTGCAAATGCTCTACTCCCTGCACCAGGATGGCGAAATCACCTGCAAGATCAACCCGAAAGCTATCACCCGCGAGCGGCGAAAGCTCAAAGCCTATAAGCGGCTGGTGGATGATGGCCGTATGGAATACCGCGAAGTCGAAAACAATTTCAAATCATGGATTTGCGCCAACTACAAGTTTATGAGCAGGCAGCAAATCCGCAACATGAGCAGGCTTTTCAAAGACCTGTTCGGAAAGGACATCACATGGAACAAGAAAAAAGGACATGGACGGTTACGCTGGCTGATGGGACAAAGCTCGAAAAGCTGACCCTGAACCCCGGTGCGAACACGTTCCGCTCTGAAACCGAGATCACCCCGGAAATGTTTGACGGCAACCTGTCGGAGGTGCATATCTCTGCCAGCGACGGCGATATGACCGGGTGCGCCTACCCGGACACCCTGCACGATGCAGAGCTTGTGCAGATCATGCAGCCCACCGATACCCCGGACGGCCAGTGGGCTTTTATTCTGCGAGAAATCCCGGCAGATGATCTTTTCAAGGCGAAGATTCGGGCACAGCTTGACTTCCTTGCCCTGAGCACCGACATCAATTTGGAGGATATGTAACATGATTGAGCACAGCCCGAAGTTCGATGACGTGAAGCAGCACTACGATTTTCACCTGTGGAAGAAATCCACGGTAAAGCTGGCCGTCAAAAGAAAATGGATTACGGCGGACGAGTACGAGGAGATCGTTGGTGAACCGTATGCAGCATAAAAGCTGGCCTGCCCTCTGTGAAAGCCTGCTGGACAGGCTGGAAACGCTGGGAGCGGACACTGCCACTGAACGAGCAGAGTTTGGTGTGCTGATGGTGGACTGCTGCATGAGAGGGTGCGGGGCGGACCTGCGCCCGAAAGGAGATGTTGAAGATGGCGATTAAAGCCTATTCCTATGCGAAGGATAGGAGCAAGGCTCTGAGTAAGAACTTCCATGTGCGGGAGGTAAAAAGCAGATGGGTGATGTAGTGAAGAATGGAGTTTGCACCATGGTTGGAGTAATCGGCAGTCTGATTGCAAGTCAATTCGGCGGATGGGATGCGGCACTTTCGACGCTGATCCTGTTCATGGCAGTCGATTACATCACGGGGCTTGTGGTTGCCGGGGTTTTCCACGCCAGCCCGAAGAGCAAAGACGGCGCACTGGAATCCCGCGCCGGGTGGAAAGGGTTGTGCCGCAAAGGTGTAACCCTGCTGATCGTGCTGGTGGCCTGCCACCTCGACACGGTGATGGGGTCTAATTTTATCCGAGATGCTACCGTGATCGCATTCATCGCAAACGAGACGCTTTCCATCATCGAAAATGCTGGCCTGATGGGGGTGCCGATCCCCAAGGCACTGACCGGGGCTATCGAAATCCTGAAACAGAAGTCCGAACAGGACAACATGGAGGAATGAATTAAGGAGCTGTTTTCAATGAGCATCGTAACCTATAAGCGCGGGGACAAAACCGCGCTGACGAAGAATTTTACCAGGGATGAATTTGAATGCCAGTGCAAGAAGTGCGACGCCCAGATGATCGATCTGGAGCTCGTAGACAAGCTCCAGATCATCCGGGATGTGCTGGGCGTCAAGTTGAAGGTCACGTCCGGGTATCGCTGCATCACGCACAACGCCAAGGTACACGGCAGCTCGCACAGCAAGCACCTCTATGGGTTTGCTGCCGACTGGCGCACCCTCGATCGGGTCGTGAATCCGGTCGCGCTGGGCATCATCGCGCAGGCGGTGGGCTTCGGCGGCATCGGCATCTACTGGCATTCCGAGGCTGCTATGTGCCACGCGGACACCCGCGCAGGCAAGGCAACCTGGCTCTGCACCTCTCCGGGTGTCTATCCCTCGACGACGTACAATAGCTTCATCCTGCCCACCATCCGGCAGGGGAGCGTCGGCGCAGCGAACAGATCGGCGATCATCCTGCTGCAAAAGCTGCTCAAAATCAAAGAGGATGGAAACTTCGGGCCTGCCACCACGCAGGCTCTTTTGTCTGCCCAGAAGCAGAACGGGCTTGTTGCAGATGGCATCTGCGGCCCTGCTTCCTGGAAAAAACTGTCGGGTGCGGATAAGTACCTGGCAAAACTGTGATTTGAGAGGAGAACGACTATGAACAACATTCTGCATGAAATCTTTTGGGTCGTCCTGATGGTCTGTCTGCCCATTGCAACTGCCTGCGTGAAGAAGGCCGCGGCCTCGATCGGCGCATCTGCTGAGGAGAACGCCAAAAGCGAAGTGACCCGTCGCCTCGTCCAGGAGATCGCAAACGCGGTGGCCGACGCCGTGGCAGCCATGAACCAGTCCTACGTTGACGATCTGAAAAAGGCCGGCACGTTCAAAGAGGAGGAGCAGGCCCAGGCATTGAGCCGTGCGATCTCGGTAGCAATTAAGAGCCTGAGCAAAGATGCTCTGGACTACATCAAGGAGATCAGCGGCGGCGATACCGTGGGCTACCTGACGACCCGCATCCAGGCCCAGATCAGCCGCAACAAGGGCGTCAGCAAGTAATGTCTGCGTGACGCCACGAAAACATGAAGGAGCTTCGATATGACGGATGAAGAAGTATCCCGTGAGGTAGCAATCCGTGGATAACCATTTTCGTGGCGCAACGAAAATGGTCTGCTGCTAGAAAACGCGCGGTGCGCGTTATTCGCGCGATTTACAAAAATTCAGCGAAAAAGTCAGCGTAAACCGCGAATAAGCAAAAATAAACAAGGCCCTCCCTGATCGTAACGGTCGGGGAGGGCCTTGTTTTGTTTTCCACATTTTGCGCATAGTTTTCAACTGTTGACTTGGAATTTGAGTGCTGAAAGCAAAAACCGGCGGGCCGTTGAAAGCCTGCCGGTCTGATCTCATTTACGCTTTTTCTCACCGATGGTTTTTGCTATGTCGTTCCGCTTCTCCAAAATTTTGTCGTACCGATCGTGGTCGATGCTGTCAAACGTGATCTCGTGGGACAGCAGAACCAGATCGGAGGAAACGGAGTAGTCTGCACTGTGGGTGGGCTTTGATACGTCCTCAGAGTCCACATACTCCATCTTCTCTTTGAGCTCGTCCAGCCTGTCCAGAGCGTCGTGTGCCGACTGGTTGTTGTCCAGGTAGTCGTCCGCGGCTTCGATCGCGCTCTTGCCAACGGAAACGGCTTGACCGCTGCATTTCGTCTTTTTGCCGCACGAGCACAGCAGCAAGCAGACTGTCAAAAGCACAGCAAGCGTGGAAAGAATTTTTTTCATGATTGAACCTCCTGTTCTTGATGGGCTTTTTGCCCTTGCCTCAGTATACCGCACAAAATGGAGCATTGCAATGTAAATCGCTTCCCGCTTGACAGCCGCTTTCTGCTGCGGTAAAATGAAATGCAGGAAACGCTCTCTTGGACAAAGAGGCCCCGACGTCCGAAACCTTACGCTGAGCGCAGGGCCTCGACGCTGGGGCCTCTTTTTTGGGCTGTGGCATTCACATGGCATTACGGCACCCGCTAAAGAGGGAGAACAGGAAGAATACGAGGAAATAACAACGTGAAACCGCACCTCAAAAACACCAAAAAGAGCAGGAAATGCCCTGCTTCAATCGAGCTCGAATAATAAAAGGTCATTACAGTCAAACCTCAGAAAATAATTCGCAAATCCAACTCATCACGCCGCAGGAGGCGGGACTTCCCATTCGGAAGGCTCCGTCTCCTTTTTGTTTACCCACGGCCTACCCAGCCCATCCTATTTTTCAAAGGGGGCGGTTCGATGTCCGGGCGGCGGGTGGTGGCACTGTATGCACTGTTGGTGGGGTGCTTTGCGGCGGTGGTCTGTCGGTTGTACTGGCTCTGCTCGAATCCAGCTTATGCGGCCCGTGCGGCGGCGCAGAGCGTGGTCACGCTCCGTCTCCCGGCGCGGCGGGGGAATTTCTACGACTGTGACGGCCATCTGTTGACAGGTTTTGACACAAAATGGGAAGCACTCTGCGTTCCCGGCGAGGAAAACTATACGAGGCTGTTTTCCTGTACCGATGCGGCCGGACAGGCCCTGCTCTACCAGAAACGAAACGCGCTTGCTCCGTTTTTTCTTGAGGTGGAGCAGGATGCTTCGGCGCTTGGAATTTCTTGCTGGACGGTGCCAGTTCGTTCCCCGGCGGCACCGCTGGCGGAGCATCTGATCGGATATGTGGATGGAGACGGCAAAGGAGCGGCGGGGCTGGAAGCGGCTTTCGATGCGGCCCTTTCCGGCACCGGGGAGGGCGACACGCTGACCTGTCTTGTCAACGCGCAGGGGAAGCTGCGGGAAACGCCGGAGCAGACCCACGCCGACAGCGGGGCTGTGGGGGTGCAGTTGACCCTTTCGCGAGATGTCCAACGGGCGGCGGAAGCCGTCGCGGCTCGGATGATGACGACGGGGAGCATTGTGGTGCTGGAAACGGCCGACGCCGAAGTGCGGGCGTGCGTCAGCGTGCCGGGGTATGACCCGGCAGACCCGGCGGCCAGCCTGAACGCACCGGACAGCCCCATGCTGAATCGGGCATTTCAGGGCTACGCGGTGGGGTCGGTGTTCAAGCCGGTGCTGGCCGCTGCCGCGCTGAAAGCGGGGGAGACGGGCCTTGTGTATCACTGCCCCGGCTGGTGCGAGGTGGATGGCCAGATCTTCCGCTGCGCGGGCGGGGCCGCCCACGGCGAGGTGGATCTGGCGGCTGCACTGGAAAAAAGCTGCAATGGATATTTCATCCGCTTGGGGCAGACACTAGGGGCAGAGCGGGTGCGCACGCTGGCGGAGCAGCTTGGCTTTGGGCAGACTGTGGAGCTGACCGACAGCTTCCGCACCGCGGCGGGGAAGCTGCCAGAGCTGGCTGCCCTGACGTCCAGCGGGGCCTACGCAAACTTCTGCTTCGGGCAGGGGGAGCTGCTGGCGACGCCGGTACAGATCGCCGGGATGCTGAACGCCCTTGTGACCGGGATGTATCGGGAACCTCTCTTTCTAAGGAACACGCTGGACGAAACGACCGGCGAACCGTTGACGCCGTTGGCCCACAGGAGGGCGGAGCGGGTGGTCTCGGAGGGAACCGCGTCGGCCCTGCGGATGTTGCTGGCGGGGGTGGTGGAGAACGGCACAGGGCACGAGGCGGCGTTGCCGGAAACGACGGCTGCGGGCAAGACCGGCACCGCCCAGACCGGGCAGTTCCGGGACGGCGTGGAGCTGAAAAACAACTGGTTTGCCGGGGTGTTCCCGGCAGAAAAACCGCAGTATACCATCGTGGTATTGCAGGACGCGCAGACCGTCCCGGCCCATTCCAGCGCTGCCATTTTTGCCGCATTGGCAGAGATGCTGGAAAATTTCAGCGCATGAAGCGTAGTTGTTCTTGCTTTTTGCGCCGTTGTATGCTATTATATCCTTGTATTTGTATGTAGTCTCAATGAAACTAATAATAAAAGGAGCGTTCCATCCATGTCTGCTATTGAAATCGTCGGCGGTGTCGTCCTGCTTGTCGTCTCGGTCGTTATCATCGTCCTCACCCTGATGCAGCACACCCACGGTCAGGGGCTGTCCGGTGCGATCAACGGCGGCGCATACGGCGCGAACAATGCACGCCTGACCCCTGCCGATCAGATGCTGGCCAAGGTGACCCGCGTTGCCGGCATCGTGTTCTTTGTGGTGGCCATTCTGGCCTGTGTGTTCGCCAGCCGTCTGGCCTGAGCACTCATGCACAGCCCCGTGTAAGGCGGGGCTGTTTTTCTGCCTATTTTTTCTGATGAGAGGGAAGAGCCGCCGCCCGGTGGAGGTGGGTCGGCCGTGGAAGTTAAGGAGTAAAATTTATGTCATTACGCGATAAAGTGGAACATGCCATCCAAAATCAGCCCTGCACCGTCAAGGACCTGAAGGCCCGCTTCGGCGGCGACCGCGGGGCCGACCGCAAGGTGATGGAGGCACTGGATTCTCTGGTGCACGACGCCGTCATCTGCCAGCGTTCGGGCGTGTTCTTTACCGTGCGCTCCGGCCGTGCCGAAAAGGCACTGCTGTGCAAGGTGGTCAAGCTGGGCAAGAACTTTGCCTTCGTCATGCTGGAGGATGAGACCAGCGATATCTTCATCCCCGGCCGCTTCACCCGCGGCGCAATGCCCGGCGACGAGGTCCTTGTCGAGAAGTTTGAGCATCCCCGTGTGGAGGGCAGCGACGAGGGCGCGATCCTCGCCGTCCTCACCGAGAAGAACGACCTTGTGGGTACAGTCCGCCGGATCGAGGGTCGCCTGAAGTTCGTGCCGGATGACTGCCCGGCCATCTCCATGCAGCTCATGCGGGACTGCGAAGGCGGTGCCAAGGACGGCGACAAGGTAGCCGTCGAGATCCTGATGCGCGGCAACCGGCAGGAAGATCACCGCGTCGGCGTGGCCATGCGGTTCGGCAGCAGTGACGAGGCCAAGCGCTGCGCCAAGGCGCTGCTCTACGCCCGCGATATCCATACCCGCTTCCCGGACAAGGTCCGCGAAGAAGCAAAGAAGTTCGAGGGTATGACGGTTTCTGAGAAGGACTGCGAGGGCCGCATGGACCTGCGTGCCCTGCCCATCTTCACCATCGACAGCGCCGAGACCAAGGACATCGACGATGCCATCAGCCTGACCCGCACCCCGGAGGGCGGCTTTGAGCTGGGCGTCCACATTGCGGACGTTTCCAATTACGTCAAGCCCGGTTCGGAGTTGAATGAGGAAGCCTTCAACCGCGCTACCTCTGTGTACTACGCGGATCAGGTGGTGCCCATGCTGCCCAAGAGCCTGTCCAACGGCATCTGCTCGCTGAACGAGAAGGAACTGCGCCTTGCATTCTCCTGCCTGATGCGTCTGGACAAGGACGGCAACCTGACCGATTACCGCTTCGTCAAGTCGGTCATCTGCAGCCGGGTCAAGGGTGTGTATTCTGAGATCAACGCCCTGCTGGCCGGGACGGCGGATGCCGAGATTCAGGCAAAGTACGCCGAAGTGCTGGATCAACTGCCCGCCATGAAGGAGCTGTACGGTCACCGTGCCCGTCTGCGCACCGAGCGCGGCTGCATCGACTTCGAGAGCGGGGAAGTAAAGCTGATCCTCGATGAGGACGGCCACTGCATCGACGTCAAGAAGCGCACCTCCGGCGAGAGCGAGGCCATGATCGAGGAGTTCATGCTGCTGGCCAACCAGTGCGCGGCCCACTTCGCCCGCGTCAAGCAGATCCCCTTCGTCTACCGTGTCCACGAGGAACCCAACGGCGAGAAGCTGGAGCGTCTCCACGCTCTGCTTCAAGCATGCGGCATCAACGACCACTTCGCCAAGGATGTGCCCACCCCCAAGGAGCTGAGCGCGATTTTGGAAGGTGTGCGCGGCACCTCCTTTGAGGAGATCATCAACACCGGTATGCTCCGCTGCATGTCCAAGGCGTGTTATGAGGAGAAACCCAAGGGCCACTACGGTCTGGTGCTGAAAGACTATGCTCACTTCACCAGCCCCATCCGCCGTTACCCGGACCTTGCCATCCACCGCATCATGACCGACCTGCTCAGCGGCACCGACAAGGAGACCATGGCCATCCGCTACACCGACTTTGCGGCACAGGCAGCCAAGCAGTCCAGCGAGCGGGAAGTCATCGCCGTGCAGATCGAGCGCAAGGCCGAGGACTGCTATAAGGCGGAGTACGCCCGCCGCCATCTGGGCGAATGCTACGAGGGCATCATCTCCGGCGTCACCCAGCGCGGCCTCTTCGTCGAGCTGGAGAACGGCGTGGAGGGCTTCGTGCCCGCTTCCAGCCTGACGGCTACCGGCACCACCCTCACCGAGGGCATCCGCCTGTCCGACCCCGTTTCCGGCAAGAACTGGAACCTCGGCGACAGCATGATGATCACCATCGTCCGCGCCGACGTCAACCTCGGCAAGGTCGATTTTGAGGTCGCCCCGGAGAATAAGCAGTAATAGATTTTATTAAATGGCTCGCGAAATGCGGGCCATTTTTTATAGAAAAAAGAAAGGAAAACATATGATATACACGCTGGAAGACTTTATCTGAGAGTACCGAAAAATCAAGGAAATGGGCTGGATCCGGACACATCGCGCCGGGCCGACAGGCGTTGGCAAGACACTGGAAGACCTGCTGGGCATTGAAGAAAACAATCATGATGCGCCGGACTTCGGGGAATATGAGCTGAAATCCTGCCGGGTGAATTCACAGAGCATGTTGACGATGTTCACCAAAACACCGCAGCCTCCGAAAGCAAATACATATCTCCGGCTGAAATACGGCTATTCCAGCAGTGCCTATGACAATGAGGAAAAGGTTTTGCACTCCACTCTGACGGCAGCGCATTTTGTTCCTATTGCAGATACCGGGCATCAGCTGAAGATCGTGTGCGATGCTCAGAAAATTTCGATTGCATCGGAACTCGGAACAGAAAATGTGTACTGGGAGCGGGAAAAACTCCGCAAAGCGTTTGAAAAGAAATATAAGAACAAATTTGTTTATGCGAAGGCGCAGTCCCGCGGGACGGGTGCGGATGAGGAGTTTTATTTTGAAGAAGCTTACGAGGTAAGCGGATTTGATTATGATGCAATGATCGAGCTGCTGGAACAAGGCAGAATCTATATTGACCTGCGGATTGGGCAGTATGCAAATGGAAAGACGCACGACCATGGAACGGGCTTCCGAATCCGTGAAATCGATCAGCCGAAGTTGTTCAAAATAAATCGAAAGGTCGTGTAAAAGCAGAATCCCCGCCATGCGGCGAAAAGCTGCGCGGCGGGGATTCTTTTTCAAATTTTGCGGAGGACCACAATGTGTTCGTTGGTCATCGTGGTGACTTTGGCGCCGGCCTCATTGGTAGGAGAGTTCAGGGAAGGCATGACCTTATTGGGAATATTGCGATCAATGGTATAAACATGCTGCAAATGGTAGAGGGACGCCAGTTCAGAGATGATAACATCCGTTTGCAGAAGCACTTTTTTCACGGTGCGGTTGCCGACGACCCAGAACTGATAGCCGCCCGCTTTTGTCTTTTCCGACACGGCACGGATGGATGCGTCGAGGTCTTCATAAAAGCTATAGACATCTCCGGCACGCTCCAAATCGATGGTGGAAATTTGTTCCAGCGATTTTTGCAGCGTTGGGCTGTGGAGGTGGGAAGCAAAGCCTTTCCTGTATTTTTTTCCGCCCATCAGACTGCGGTCAATGCCAAGGATCTCCTTTTCGGTGAGATGCCCAAGGCCGAGCCACTGAAGCGAGAGGCGGCTATATTCGCCATAGGCAACGGTCGTACGGCTGTCCCCATAGGGCGGAGAAGTAATGACAAGATCGAACATGTCATCCGGGATACTTTTCAATTCGGTAGCGTTATCCCGGTGGATCGTCACGCGGGAAGTGTTGCTACACGCGGCATAGAAATTGCCCATTTTCTCGATGTTGCGGGAGAGGATCTTGGAAAATTCGCCGATGACACTGGGGGAAAAGGCGGCAACCTTTTTCGGCGGCATCCGGAACATCTTGAACTCACCATTCCGCCGGTTGGAGACGAGCCGAATGGATTCACTGAAAGCAACAAACACAAAGTTACGGATCGATTCATCCGAAATTTCTAAGATGCAGTTTTTGATGAGCTGTAGGGATAGAATAACATTTGGCTTGAACCAGTAGCCGATATTTTTGAACGAGGGAATTTCAAAATCGGCACGACGGCAGGAAAGGCAGTATTCCTTCAGATAGTTGGGTGCATCGGAACCCCAATTGTCTTTTGCAGTCAGGTCAAGGCCGAGAACTTCTCGCATATAGTGGTCGGCACCGGAAAAAAACGATTCGTCCCGTTGATAAAGCGTATGAATCTGGTCGAGAAGGGCGGAGCAAACCTTCCGCAGATGGATCGGGTCAAGCGGTGTGGTCTTTACGCGACAGAGCAACAGGGCAAGGGGATTGATATCGTTGCCGCAGACTGTGGGAATCCCTGCAAGCATTCCTTCCACCAGCACGGTGCCGGAGCCGGAGAAGGGGTCGAAGAGCGAGTGCACCGGCCGGATGGAAGAAGTGATCCGGATCAGATTCCGGCTGATGGGGCTGACCATCATGGCAGGATAATTGTGCAGCCCGTGGGTGTATTCGTGGGTATCATCGGCCTTGAAATCCCAATAATCCTCCGGAAGTTCCCGCAGCTTCTGAATCAGTTGATCGTCTTCGGCAGTTGGCAGGGGAAAGGCCAACTGTTCGAATGCGGCGGGCTGAAAATGATCCTTCATGGGTGGGATTCTCCTTTGATCGGCCAATGCTGACACAACAGAAAAATGAGCTGCGTCCCGGCAAACGGTGATAGACATACTAAATTAGTATACACTGAAAAGAGCGGAAGTTCAAGGATCAGAAGGTGAAAACGGTTTGAGAAACCGATGCGGACGGACACACTTCGTTCACTTTTCCGACAAAAGTTGCCTTTTGCATAAATTTTATACACTGTTCGTTTTTTGTATGTTGTTCTGTCATATGTGGTGGGATATACTAAGCACAACGAAAGGGCGAGCGGGAACGCCGCCCGGAAACATCCAAAATTCAGGAGGTCTGCGTTATGTATTATTCCAGTGGCAACTACGAAGCCTTTGCACATCCCCGCAAGCCGGAGGGTGTCGATGATAAATCTGCCTATATCATTGGTTCGGGTCTGGCGGCGCTGACCGCAGCGTGCTATCTCGTCCGGGACGGTCAGATGAAGGGCGAACGCATCCATGTGTTTGAAAAAGACCCGCTGCCCGGCGGCGCTTGCGACGGTTACAAGTATGACATCGGCTATGTGATGCGCGGCGGCCGCGAGATGGACAACCACTTCGAGGTCATGTGGGATCTGCTGCGCTCCATCCCCTCGCTGGAAACGGAAGGGGCCAGCGTCCTCGATGAGTATTACTGGCTGAACAAGGAAGACCCCAACAAGTCCCTCTGCCGCGCCACCGAAAAGCGCGGGCAGGACGCCCACACCGACGGCAAATTCGCCATTTCCGATAAGGGTGCCATGGAGATCATGAAGCTCTTCTTCACCCCGGACGAGCAGCTGCAGGATAAGAAGATTACCGACATTTTTGACGATGAGGTGTTCTCTTCGAATTTCTGGCTCTACTGGCGCACCATGTTCGCCTTCGAGAACTGGCACAGCGCACTGGAGATGAAGCTCTATCTCAAGCGCTATATCCACCACATCGGCGGTCTGCCGGATTTCACCGCCCTGCGCTTCACCCGGTACAACCAGTACGAGTCCATCATCCTGCCCATGGTCACCTACCTGAAGGAGCACGGCGTAGAGTTCCAGTACGAGACGAAGGTCACGGACGTCCGCTTCAAGATCGAGGACGGCAAGAAACAGGCCAGCTCCATCACCGTGGAGCACAAGGGCGAGGAAAAGGTGCTGGACCTGACGGAGAACGACCTGCTCTTCATCACCAACGGCGGCTGCGTCGAGAGCTGCACCATCGGCTCGCAAGACAAGGCGGCGGGGTTCGACCCCACCATCAAGCCGGGCAACGGCTGGGATCTGTGGAAGAAGATCGCCGCGCAGGACCCCTCCTTCGGCCATCCCGAAAAGTTCTGCTCGCAGCCGGAGCTGTCCAACTGGGAGAGCGCGACCATCACCACGCTGGACGACAAGATTCCCCAATATATCAAGAAGATCTGCAAGCGCGACCCCTTCACCGGCCACACCGTCACCGGCGGCATCGTGACCGTCAAGGATTCCAACTGGCTGCTCAGCTGGACCTTGAACCGCCAGCAGCAGTTCCGTGACCAGCCCAAGAATCAGCTCTGCGTCTGGGTCTACGGCCTGTTCAGCGACAAGCCCGGCGACTATGTGAAGAAGCCCATGCGGGACTGCACCGGCCGCGAGATCTGCATGGAGTGGCTGTACCATCTGGGCGTGCCCACCGAGGACATCGCTGAGCTGGCCGAACACAGCGCCAACACCGTGCCGGTCATGATGCCCTATATCGACGCCTTCTTCATGCCGCGTGCCTTCGGCGACCGCCCCGATATCGTGCCGCAGGGTGCCGTCAACTTCGCTTTCCTCGGCCAGTTCGCCGAGACCGGCCGCGACACCATCTTCACCACCGAGTATTCGATGCGCACCGGCATGGAGGCCGTTTACACTCTGCTGAACATCGACCGCGGCGTGCCGGAGGTTTGGGGCAGCACCTATGACGTCCGCAGCCTGATCGATGCCACCGTGAAGCTCCGCGACGGCAAGAAGATCACCGAGATGGACCTGCCGTTCATCCAGCGAGTTGCGCTCAAGGAAGTGCTCAAGAAGATCGAGGGCACCGACCTTGAAAAGTTCCTCAAGGAGTATCACGCCATCTGACGTGCGTGCCGAAATGATTTCTCCGATCCATTTTTGGATCTCCCCCTGAATGGGGCCGGGTCCTGCAAGCCTGAGACGGGATGCAGGGCTCGGCCTTTTTTCGTGGAAATTTACAGAAAACCAACAAAAAGTATGACTTTCGTGAAATGATTTTGCGCAGAATCTACGGTTTTGCCTTGAGAAAAGTGTCAAAGTATGTTATGCTTATATCACAAATACGGCGCAGGGGAGAGAGCCTGTGCCGCAAAACCGTGTTGTACGATCAAAAGGAGGTCATTTCCTGTGAAACAGTTCATTTCCCGCCGCAGCTTTATGAAGGCTGCTGGAGCTGCCACTGCACTGACCGCAGTCTCGTTTGCCGCGCCCGCGGCGTCGGCTGAAGAGACCAATTGCTTCCTTGGTGATAAATCGGCGGTCACCATCCTCTACACCAACGATGTGCACACCTACATCGACAAAAAGTCCCCTGAACTGACCTATGCCGCCATCGCTGCGCTGAAAAAGAGCTACGAGGATGCGGGCCAGAACGTCCTGCTCGTGGACGCCGGTGACCACATTCAGGGCACCGCCTATGGCTCCATGGACGATGGCGAGACCATCATCAAGCTGATGAACGAGGCGGGCTACGATCTGGCCACCCCCGGCAACCATGAATTCGACTACGGCATGGCCCGCGCCAAGGCGGTCATGAAGGAAGCCGACTTCCCCTACATCTCCTGCAACTGGGTCGATCTGCGCACCGGCCTGAAGGTGCTGCCCACCATCAAGATGTTCACCATCGGCGGTGCCCGCATCGCCTTTGTGGGCGTCACCACCCCGGAGACCTTCACAAAATCCACCCCGGCCTACTTCATGAACGCCAGCCAGACCAAGTACATCTATGATATCCTCGGCGGCGACGACGGCCAGAAGCTGTACAATGCGGTCCAGAAGGCCATCGACAAGGCAAAGTTCCTTGGCGCAACCTACATCATCGGTCTCGGCCATCTGGGCGTGGATCCCTCCTCTTCGCCGTGGACCAGTGAAGAGGTCATCGCCCATACCACCGGCTTCGACGCCTTCATCGACGGCCACTCCCACACCGTGATGGAGAACAAGCAGGTGGCTGATGCCTCCGGCAAGGCCGTCACCCTGACCCAGACCGGCTCCTACTTCAAGAATGTCGGCAAGATGACCATCGGTGCGGACGGCGCCATTACCACCGAACTGATCCATACTTACGAGGGTGCGGACGCAGCCGTGGCCGCCACTGCCGCCGAGTGGATCAGCGCTGTGGACGATATGCTGGGCGAGGAGATCGCGGTGGGCGACTCCAAGTTCTACATCAATGACCCCGCCACCGGCAAGCGCCGCATCCGTTCCGGCGAGACCAACCTCGGCGACTTCGTGGCCGACGGCATCTATACCTACTTCAACGAGATCGAAGAACTGCACTGCGATATCGCCATCATGAACGGCGGCGGCATCCGCACCGATGTGGACGCGGGCCCGTGGAGCTTCAAGACCTGCAAGACCGTCAGCCCCTTCGGCAATGTGGCTTGCCTGATGTCCGTCACCGGTCAGCAGATCCAAGACGCGCTGGAGTTCGGTGCCCGCTTTGTGGGCTCGGACGGCAAGGAGAACGGCGGCTTCCTGCATGTGGCCGGTGCCCGGTATGAGATCCACGCCATGATGCCCAACACCGTCCTCACCGACGACAAGAACGTCTGGCAGGGCAGCGCCACCACCCCCCGCGTGACCAACGTGGAAATCTACAACAAGACCACCGGCACCTATGAGCCGCTGAACCCCAGCGCCACCTATGCGCTGGCCGGTATGAACTATACCCTGCGCAACCTCGGCGACGGCTTTGCGATGTTCGACGGTGCGACCCTCATCAAGGACTATGTCTCCGAGGACTACCTCGTCATGTCCAGCTACGCGGCCATGTTCGGCGGTGTGGACGAGAACGGTCTGCCTCACCTGTCCAGCGCCAACAGCCCGCTGGCCGATTACCCCGGCTACCTCCTCAACTATGAGGAACCTTACGGTGCGGGCCGCATCCAGATCATCTGGTAAGGCTGCTCCGGACGCTCTGAAATCGAAAATCAAAGGGAACAAAACGCCTCCCCGGGTAGAACGCATCCTACACGGGGAGGCGTTGTTCTGCCGTTAGCTGTTGACCACACCGGATCGCAGCATTCCATTTTTTGTATCTTGTGAAATCTTATTCTTTTCGCCTGTATAAAAAGTGAATCTTTTTCTTCTCAAAAATTGCATAAAACCCGCCGAAAACGGGGGAAGTGTGATATAATAACTTTATTATGCTCTCCCAAACTGTGCGGGGAGGGCGGACAAAAGGATTACAGAGGAGAAAAAACCATCATGGAACGTGAGACCCTAAAATCGCGGCTGGGCTTCATCCTGCTCTCGGCGGGATGCGCTATCGGCATCGGCAACGTCTGGAAATTCCCGTATATGGCGGGTCAGGGCGGCGGCGGTGCCTTCGTGCTGTTCTATCTGCTCTTCCTCGTCATTCTGGGCTTACCCATCATGACCATGGAATTTGCAGTGGGCCGCGCCAGCCGCAAGAGTCCGGTGCGCGCCTATCAGGCGCTGGAAAAGCCGGGCCAGAAGTGGCACATCCACGGCTATTTTACCCTCATCGGGTGCTATCTGCTGATGATGTTCTACACCACCGTTGCGGGCTGGATGCTGCACTATTTTTACATGACGGCGGCCGGGAAGCTGTCCGGCCTGAGCACCGGGCAGGTGGCGAATGCCTTCAGTGAGATGCTGGCAGACCCCGGCGTCATGGCGTTCTGGATGATCTTCGTGGTCGCGTTCGGCATTCTGGTCTGCGCCAAGGGCCTGCAGAACGGCCTTGAGCGGGTGACCAAGGTCATGATGATCGCACTGCTCGTCATCATGGTCGTCCTCGCGGTCAACAGCCTATTCATGCCCGGCGCAAAGGAGGGCCTGAGCTTCTACCTCGTGCCCGATTTCGCCCGGATGAAGGAAGTCGGCGTGGTCAACACGCTGGTGGGCGCCATGAATCAGGCGTTCTTCACCCTGAGCCTTGGCATCGGTGCCATGGCCATTTTCGGCAGCTATATCGGCAAGGAGCACGCGCTGCTGGGCGAGTCCATCCGCATCGTGGCGCTGGATACCTTCGTAGCCATCACGGCGGGTCTGATTATCTTCCCGGCCTGTTTTACCTATGGCGTGGACCAGACCGCCGGTCCCAGCCTGATCTTCATCACCCTGCCCAACATCTTTGCCAACATGGCGATGGGCCGCCTGTGGGGCAGCCTGTTCTTCCTGTTCATGGCCTTCGCGGCACTGTCCACCGTGCTGGCGGTGTTTGAGAACATCATCTGCTGCGGCATGGAGCTGACCGGCTGCACCCGCAAGAAGTCCAGCATCGTGAACCTGTTCCTTATCATTGCGCTGTCCATGCCCTGCGTGCTGGGTTATAACATCTGGAGCTGGGACGGCTTCGCTGTGTTCGGCGGCGCGGTGCTGGACTTCGAGGATTTCCTCGTCAGCAACCTGTTCCTGCCGCTGGGTTCGCTGGTCTACCTGCTGTTCTGCGTCTCCCGCTATGGCTGGGGCTGGAACAACTACAAGAAGGAAGTCAACACCGGCGACGGCCCCAAGATGCAGGATTGGATGCGCGGCTATCTGTCCTACGGTCTGCCGCTGATCGTTCTGTTCATCTTTGCCTTCGGCATCTACGACAAATTCTTCGCCTAACAATACCGGAAAGCGGGCTCTTCCTATGGGGAAGCCCGCTTTTTTCGAGAGGGAGGAGACTCCATTATGCACTTGTTGATCTGCGATGACGATGCACGGTTTGCCGCGCGGGTGGAGCAGAAAGTCCGGGACGAGCTGGCCCAGCGCGGGATCCCGGCCCAGATCACCGTCTGCACCCGCGGCGAGGAGGCCCTTGCCACCCCGCATCTGGAGCTTTATCAAGTGGCGCTGCTGGACGTGGACCTTGACACCATGAACGGCATCTCACTGGGCCGCCAGCTGCGCCAGTCCAGCCCGGACATCGCCCTCATCTACATCTCTGCCTATCTGGAATTTGCGCCGGAGGGCTACACCGTCAATGCGTTCCGCTATATCCTCAAGCGGGACATGGAGCGGATGCTGCCCAACTGCTTGGAGGCCCTCTTCCACGAAAAGACGGCCAGCGGCCGCAAGGTGCTGACCATCCGGCAGAACCGCACCGAGATGGAGCTGCCCTATGACAGCATCTACTGTCTCGAAAGCGACCTGCGGAAGGTGAACGTCTACGGGGACGTGCCGCATCAGCCGCTCTGCTCCTATTACGGCAAGCTGACCGACCTGCCCGCCGAGCTGTTCGAGAACGGCTTCCTGCGGGTGGGGCGGAGCGATGTGGTGAATATGCGCTACATCCGCCAGATCAGCGGCTACAAGGTAACGCTGCGCAACGGGGTGGAACTGAGCGTCAGCCGGAACGGCTATGCGGCCATCCGGGCGACCTATCTGGAATGGAAGGGGCAGTTCAGCGATGGATCCTGAATCGTGGTTTCTGATCGGCCACATTGTCTGCATTTCGCAGTGGTGCGCCTTTATCATGGTGGACTACGCCTACCTCGGCAAAGGCCGGGTGCGGCCGCTCTGGCTCTGGACGACTGTACTGGTGGCGGGGGAGCTGTTCCTTGGCATCAAGCTCGATATCGGTTTCTTCACCCTGCTGAGCATCTGGGAAAATGTCGGCTTCGTGCTGGTCTCCACGCTGCTGTTCGGCGGCACGCTGGCCCAGAAGCTGACGGCGGCCCTCATCAACGGAACCATGTGTCTGCTGGCGGAAAATACCGTCCGGTATGTGGCTTCGTGGGCGACGCATACCTCGCTTCTGATGATCTGGAAACGGATGGACTGCCTTGTGGCAATGACCATCACGAATGTCATCGTGGGCGTTCTGGTGGCCTACTTTTCCCACAAATGGAAGACTGAGCGGGCGCTGGAATCCCCACAGGCGCTGGTGATGTCCTTCTTTCCCGGCATCACGGTGGTGCTGAACGTGGTGCTGATGATCTCCGCCGAGGACAAGCCCGCCGATTTCCTGATGCTTCTGCTGACGCTTGGCCTGACTGTGGCAGTGCTCATCCATATGGGCATCGTCCAGATGTTCAACGACCAGATGGCGCAGCAGCAAGCGCTCCACGTTCAGGCAGCGCTGGAGCGGGAGCGCGCCGAGGCATTGATGGACTCTTATACCACCCAGCGCCGCCTGACCCATGAGTTCACCAACCACACCGATGCGCTGGCCCTCCTTTTGCAGCAGGGAGAGTACGAGGAGGCCAAGGCGTATCTTGCAACGGTGACCAAGACCATTGCGGCCAACACCACCATCATGGACACCCACAACCCGCTGCTGGATGCCCTGTTGAGCAAAAAGTATGAGGAAGCCAGCCGCAAGGGAGTCATGCTCTACTTTGACCTGCCGGACCTGCGGGAGATCCCGCTGGACAACACCGACCTTGTGATGGTGGTGTCCAACCTGCTCAACAATGCCATTGATGCCGCTGCAACAGCCGACCCGCCGGAGGTGTATTTTCGGATGCGCAAAACGGAGGCGGAGCTGCTGGTCTCGGTGCGGAACCGGGTGCAGAAGAACCTTGACCTCCCGGACGGCCAGCTCCCGCGCAGCACCAAAAAGGAGCCGGGGCACGGCATGGGCCTGTGGAACGTGACCGACGTGCTGGGCAAATATCAGGGCGAATACACCATCAGCTGCCGGGAAAAATGGTTCCGGTTCACCTGTTCGGTGCCCGTCCGCAAAATATGACATCCTCCCCCGCAGAATATGACATTTCGGGTGAAATGCCCGGCAGCATTTGGTATAATCTGGTTAAGAACAAGGCGGAACTCTAGAGCCAGTGCATTGCGGCCGAAGCAATTCGGAGGTGCTGGCGGGGGAGAGGGCAGAGCCGCAGAGCGTGTGTGCTGTTTTGCAGCCTTGTCTGGTGAAAAGTCCTAACGAAGCTCTTGACGGTGATCGGGGGATTGCTGTTTATAGAGACTCTTTTAAGGGCCGTATCGGTGCGCGTCGTTGTGTGGGAACGGGATGCGTTTTTCGATGCGGCAGCGGAGAGAGCTTCGGATAGGGCTTTTTTAGTTGTAAACAAAGGCGGAACTCTTGCCAAACGGGTTCCGCCTTTTTATAATGGAAATAGAAAACGACCCCGCAGCGGGGCCGGGAAAGAGGGAACGTTTATGGAACTGCCGGAAAAGAAACAGCGCTGGGTCCTGCATGAGGACACTCTGCCGCAGCCCGCAGGCGCGGGCGTCACCCGCCGGGTGCTGGCCTATACAGACGGCCTGATGTGCGTGGAGAATACCTTTGAAAAGGGCGCGGTCGGCGCACTGCACCACCACCCCCACACCCAGATCACCTATGTGGTCTCCGGTGCCTTCGAGTTCACGGTGGACGGTGTGACCCGTACCGTCCACAAGGGCGACACCATCCTCAAGGAGGACGGCGTGGAGCATGGCTGCGTCTGCACCGAAGCGGGCATCCTGCTGGATATCTTCACCCCCATGCGGGAGGATTTCGTGTAACAAAAAGAGCGGACGAGTGCAACGGCTCGTCCGCTCTTGTGCTTGATAGGGATTTATTCCGGCTTGACCTGAAGCTCCTGCTCGCAGTAGATGCAGCGATACTTGCCGTTGGAACTCAGTTCGAAAATCTGGTCGCACTCTTCCTCAATGGAGGAAATGCAGCGGGGGTTCTTGCACCGCACGATGTTGACCAGACGCTTGGGAGGCTGGGGTTTTTCCTTTTTGACCGCCTTGCCGTCCTTGATGATGGTCACGCTGATGTTGGGGTCGAGGTAGGCCAGCACATCGAGGTTCAGCCACGAAGCATCGCCCTCCACCTTGATGATGTCCTTGCGGCCGCCCTCCGCCTTGTGGGAGCGGGCGTTCTGGATCAGCGCCACGCTGGCGGTGCGGTTGTCTTTGATGCCCAGCAGATCCATCAGGCCGACGGCAGTGCCTGCCTTGATGTGATCGATCACGATACCATTCTGGATTTCATCGATGTTCAGCATTTCAGTTGCCCTCCTTGGCCTTGGGGTCCTGCAGACCCAGCAGTGTCATGATCAGCGCCATACGGACGTAGACAGCGTTCTGCACCTGTTCAAAATAGGCGGCACGCGGGTCGTCGTCCACATCCAGCGCGATCTCGTTTACGCGGGGCAGGGGATGGAGCACGGCCATCTTCTCTTTGGCCAGCGCCATCTTCTCGCTGGTCAGGATGTAGCTGTTCTTCAGGCGGATGTAATCTTCCTCGTTGAAGAAGCGCTCCTTCTGCACACGAGTCATGTACAGGATGTCCAGCTCCGGCATGGATTCCTCAAGGCTGCGGGTCTCACGGTACTCGATGCCCTTGGCTTCCAGCACATCCTTGATGATGTAATCGGGCACCCGCAGCTCCTCCGGGCTGATGAGCACGAAGCGGATGTTTTTGCAGCGGGCCATCGTCTTGATGAGAGAGTGGACGGTGCGGCCGAACTTCAGATCGCCGCACAGGCCGATGGTCAGGTTGTCCAGCCGGCCCATCCGGGAGCGGATGGTCATCAGGTCGGTCATGGTCTGGGTAGGGTGCTGATGGCCGCCGTCGCCCGCATTGATGACCGGAATGCGGGAGTAGCGGGAAGCGCGGAGCGGCGCACCCTCCTTGGAGTGGCGCATGGCCACGATGTCGGCGTAGCAGGAGATCACGCGGATGGTGTCGGCGACGCTTTCACCCTTGGAAGCGCTGGAAACGTTCTCGCTCGGAAAACCCAGCACGTGTCCGCCGAGGTTCAGCATGGCCGCCTCGAAGGAGAGGCGGGTGCGGGTGGACGGCTCGTAGAACAGGGTGGCGAGTTTTTTGTGGGCCGCAACGTCCTGATAAGCAGCAGGGTCGGATCGGATGCGGTCCGCTAAGTTCAGCAGGGAGTCGATCTCTTCCGGGCTGAAATCCAAGGGGTCGATCAGATGACGCATGAATTTTTACCTCCGTCAAAGTAATTTTCGCAGAATGGAAAAATCAAAGAAATTTGTGTAATAACTCAGCGAACGCATGACTGGGTGACACAGCCGATTGAAACAGATCTCGTCGAGCAGCAGCATGGCCTCGCCCGGTGCCAGCCGCATGGCCGCGCGGATGGCTTCGTCGCCGCAGCTGGCCTTCAGGTGGGCGACGTTGGACGAGATCTGCTGGCTGCACTCCTGCTCCAAGATATCGAACACGCCGCCGCTCAGGTCGATGCGGGTGTAGTCCCGGTTGCCGAACAGCGCACGGGGCAGATAATCGATGGAGTAGATGACCGGGGTGGTATCGGCGAGGATCCGCTTTTTGATGCAGATCACCTCATCCCCCGGCGCAATGGCCAGATCGCGGGCCAGCTCGGCCCCGGCGCGGATGGGATAAATCTGGATGCCATCGGCGTGGGGGTAGCTGCCAAAACTGCGGATCAGCGGGTAATATTCCAGCTTTTGATCCAACCGGCTGCGCAGGTTGAGCACAGTGCGGTTGACCACGGTCCCGATGCCGCGCACCCGCTCGATGTATCCGGCACGCTCCATCTCGCTCAGCGCATCGCGGATGACGGTGCGGCTGACGCCAAGTTGTGCGGCCAGATCGACCTCAGCGGGCAGACGGTCCGCCTCGGCGTAGCAGCCGGTACGCAGTTCTTCCAGCAGCGCGGCCACGATGCGGTCACTGATGACCGCACCGCCCAAGCGGATGGAAGACGAAGAGCTGGAATCTTTCATAGGTTGTATCCTCCGGTTCACGGGCGGGGCTGCCGCCCGGACATGCAGAAAACTGCCCTGTGACCCCAAAGTTTCACTGGACAATTTTTCTTGCATTCATTATAACATAAGATAAGATGATTTCAAACGGCAATTATACTGGAATCCGGAAGAAAGTATGATTTTATTTTGGAGGAGATTGAAAATGGAACTTTTGCTGCACAAGGTCTGCGGCCAGCCCGCCGCACTTCCTGTGACCATCCGCCGCTGCGGCCCGGCGGATGCCGATGCCTTTTACGCGCTGCAAAATGAGGTGCGTGCCGCGATGCCGCACCCGGAGCAGTTCGTGCCCGATACGCTGGAGAATATCACGGCTTATCTGACCGGAGATCTCTGCCTCGGCGTGTATGACGGCGCTCGGCTGGGGGCCTATTTCATCCTGCGCTACTGCGGCCAGAGTGAGCACAATTACGCGGCGTTTCTGGGCGTCCCGAAGAGCGAGTGGGACCACTGGGCCAACGCCGACAGCGCCATCGTCCACCCGGACTGGCGGGGCAACGGCTTGCAGCGCAAGCTCCTTGAAGCTGCGCTGCCCCTGCTCCGCCCCGGCATCGTGGGCATCGGGGCCACCGTCAGCCCCGAAAACCAGTACAGTTTGAACAATGCCCTCGCCAGCGGTTTCACCATCGCCGCCCGGCGGGAGATGTACGGCGGGTATGACCGGTATCTGCTGAAGAAAATGGTGTAAAGAAGATATCGATGTACGAAACAGAAAGGCCGCGCGGCCGCTCAAAAGAGCAAAGCCGCACGGCCTTTTAATGTTCTTTTTCTGCAAATGCAATACAGTTGTCAACAATACGAAGAAGCGTTTCGATTTTGGAAGGAGAAAGGTTGGAGATTGCATCGGAAAAATGCTGGACAGCAGCGGCGTTTGGATTGGCTGCAATTTCGTCTACAAATAATTCAGCAGTGCTGATGCCGAGCCCGATGCTGATGCGTTCGAGAGTATAAATGGTAGGACAACGCAGACCGCGTTCGATATGGCCTAAAAAAGCTGCATTCATATCACATTTCAACGCCAGAGCCTCAAGACTAAGCCCGCGCTGTTTGCGCAGAGTACGGATTCGCCGACCGATTTGTAAAGAAAGCTCCTGACGTTCGGATACAGAATCGTTCATGTTCAGTGCCTCCTTGCTATCAAAAAGTAGCGCTCTCTATTAGAGTACACAGACAAATATTTTTCTTCAATCTATTAAAAATATTAAAAAAGATAGCAAAAAGTATTGAAAATGCAAACGACACATGATACACTCAGAATGAGCTACAAAACAAGGCGCGTAGTGAAAAATTGCTTTGAATGTGATTGCGGAGGAAGAATATGAAAAAACAGTTGATCGGAGTAATGCTTGCTGTACTATTGCTCGTTTCACTAACAGCTTGCGGAAAACGAAGTGAAGCCCAGATAAAGTCGGATTTTATCGACCAAGATGCCTATATTACGCCGTATAATATGACCGTGGATCTGTTTGAAATCACAGGAAGAGAAACCACAGGGAATTCGGATATTATAACGGTGAGCGTTGTGGTTAGTGATGACCAATATAGTATGTCGCGCGAATGTGTGATGGACTACGAAAAGTACAATGACGGTTGGAGACTGGATCGGGTCACTACGAACTATGCGGATTACCTTGCCGACAATGCGAGTGTGAGCCAAGCGGACGCGGACCAATTGGTTGCGGAACAAATCGATGGAAATGTGAGCTTTACAAAACGAGAAGATTCCAACAACCATGTTCGCTTCTATTATACCAAACAGACAGAGTCCTGTTATCGCGTGAGAGAATATACAATTTGCGTGGATTATACGTTTGATCCGGATGCGCGCTGGATGGGAACTGTCACGGAAGATTTGACAAGATCGACAGTTGACCTTGTGGGTGAATGGAGCTATCAAGATAGCAATCGTTCCTATTGGGTAAAAATTGTTGATTTTGATACCCAAAACCATAGAGTTTATTATGAATATGAATTCCATGATAAAAATAATATAGGAGATGGTTATACACATTTTATCTATGATGCAAAAACCACGGAGCAAGAAATTGGAACTTATTATTCATATGGATTCGAAAGCTGGAATGAGGGAACGGCTAGCTGGCATATGGATACAGCAGAAAGAGGATTGAAGCAACTTGGTTTTTTTGTTGGAGAGCAAGCTGAAATGAAAAATGGAATGGGCTCAGGTGTCTATTTCAATAACTATTGGCTGACACGGCAGTAAAGGAGGATCATGGTGAAAACAAAATCGTTAAAACTGGTGAAGACTGCCATACTGGTCGTGCTGGTGTTGGTACTGGTATCTTGCGGGAAAAAGAGACCGGACGAACAAATGCTTTTACAAACGCTGCCTCAAAATGTGTTGCAGTTTGAACTTGATGGAGAGCAGTATACTTCCACGGCTACAGAACTGAGCATAGAAAAACAACAGACGGATAAAACTTCGGATGTGGCTTACTGCAAGGTTGTCTGTGAAAGCAATGTGATTGATCGCACATTGTACTTGATTTTGTATAGTGAGTACGAGAACAAGCAATGGGATATTACCGGTGTGCAGGAGTATCAAAACGCGGAGATTCGGATTAAAATTCCACCGGTTACGCTGGAAGAGGGACGAACACAGGTAGAAAATGCGGGTTACACTGAAATTGCAGATGTTTCAGATTGTAGCGATCTGAATAATAATTTATATCGCTACCAATACAATATTTATGGAGACCATGAAAATCTAACAACTGAAGGAACGGTCTGGATCGAGGGCTGTGTTCTGGAGTATGGGATTAGCAGTTATACGTGGCAGGATAATTCGCAATACGATGTGAATAAAAATTGGAAGCTGACCGGAACATGGCTTGATTCAGATAGCGGGAGCACCATTGTCGTCGAGAATAATGGGGAATACCTTGTACTGACATATAATCGGGTGCAGAGTGATGGCCTAACTTTTTCTTCGACTGGAAAAATAAAGCCGGAATCTGTAAAAAAATATAACCGTGAATATGGGCGCAATGGTGAATACACAATAAGTCTTTCGACCGTACAGGCAAGTGGGTACAGTGAGAACACGTTTTTTACATTGTATCCAGATACGGCGAAGGGTGGCAATTGGTATTATGCTGGAATGATGAAACGTATTTCCTAAGTTGAAAAAGAGGCAAGCTGTAATTTGTGACGCAGCTTGCCTCTTTTGCGGTGAAGAAAATTATTTCAGCACCGTTCCATCGGCCAGTGTAATGGTATGGCCGTTGAAGTTGATGGTGCCGGTGAAACTGGAGCTGTTCTTCAGGGTGAAGTCCAGTGTCGAGATGCTGTCCACCGTGATGGCGCCGTTCAGGGTCTGGGCGTCGGCGGTCAGCTCGACCTGTGCGCCGTTCTTGCCCGCAGTGCCCCAGCCGTGAGAGGCCGAGTTGCCCGCAATGGTCATCAGGTTGGCGGTGCTGTGTCCCTGAAAAAGGCAAGGAAACGGAAAAAACGTGATAAAAATGCGAAAACACAAGGCAGAGAGCCGCTTTTTTTAAGATTTCATTAACGAAATACCGTCCCTTTCTGAACAGGCGCAGGGGACAGCGGCTGCGGAAAACAAAAAAACCACCTGATCTTCATCAGGTGGCTTTTGGTTGGGGATGAGAGAATCGAACTCCCACAAGTAGAGTCAGAGTCTACCGCACTACCACTATGCAAATCCCCAAGATCTGTTTTGTTGTTTGGCTTTCGAGCCGCTCAACGTGTGCTATTATACGGGAAAAGGCGGGAGTTGTCAAGCGTTTTTTTAAACTTTTTTGCAGAAATTTGAAAAACCGGCCTGAACTCTGCGCAGCGCAGGGTCCAGACCGGTTTGTATGGTTACGGAGTTTTATTAGGCTGCAGCCCTTTCCGACTGTTTTACGGTCAGTTTATGCCGCACCACCAACAGGCAGATGAGGTGGACGGAAGCCGTCAGCACCCAACTGATCGGGTAGCTGATGTAAAGGGTCGTGGTGGAACGGAAGAGTTGGAAGATGGTGGCGATCCAGACCAGACGGAGCAAGCAGCTGCCGATGAGGCTGACCACCATGGGCAAGACCGAGTAGCCGCGGCCGCGCAGACAACTGGCCAGCGTGTCCATCACGCCGCAGAGGAAGTAGCTGGTGCAGATGACCCGCATCCGGGCCAGACCGGCAGCGATGACGGTCTCATCGGTGGAATAGAAGCGGAGCAGCCCTTCACCGGCAAAGTAAGCGCCGCCGCCCAGCACCACGCCGACGACCACGGCACAGAGCAGACAGTTCCGCATGACGCGGTCAAGGTTGTCGTACCGGCGGGCACCCATGTTCTGACTGGTGAAGGTCACGGCAGCCTGTGCAAAGGCGTTCATGCCGGTGTAGATGAAGCCCTCGATGTTGGAGGCTGCCGAGTTGCCAGCGACCACGATGGAGCCGAAGGAGTTGATGGACGACTGGATGACCACGTTGGAGAGGCTGAACACCGTGCTCTGCAAGCCGGCGGGCAGACCGATCTTCAGGATCTGCAGCAGAGCCCCTTTGTGGAAGCCCAGATGCCGCAGGTCGAGGTGGAGGGCACCTTCCTCCCGGATGAGCAGGATGGTAACCATGATAGCGGAAACGGTCTGGCTGATGATGGTCGCCAGCGCCACACCGGCCACGCTCATCTGGAAGAGGATGACGAACACGAGGTTCAGCACCACATTGATGATGCCGGACACGGCCAGACAGTAGAGCGGGCGGCGGGTGTCGCCCACAGCACGCAGCAGCGCCGCGCTGAAGTTGTACAGCATGGTCATGGGCATCCCGATGAAGTAGATCTTCAGGTAGAGGGTCGAAAGGCCAATGACATCTTCCGGGCAGGACATCAGTTCCAGCAGACCGCGCGCCGCAAAGAAGCCTACAAAGGCCAGCAGCACGCCGCTGACGAGACCCAGCGTCACCGACGTCTGGACCGTATTCTGGACGCCGCGTTCATCTTTGGCACCAAAGCAGCGGGCGGCCACGACATTGGCACCCAGCGAAAGGCCGACGAAAAGGTTGACCAGCAGGTTGATGAGCGCACCGTTGGAGCCGACAGCGGCCAGTGCCGTGCTGCCCACAAACCGCCCGATCACAACGACGTCGGCCGCGTTAAAGAGGAGCTGCAGGATGCTGGACGCTGCCAGCGGCAGGGAAAACAGGATGATCTTTTTCAGCATCGGGCCGGTGGTCAGGTCGCCCGTGCGGGGAGATTGTGCCATGGAAAATGCCGCCTCCTTTGATTTTTACGATCCATTCGGATGAGCCGGATCTCACAAGCTGCGCCGCCGCTTTTTCGAAGCGGTACAATTCCTTATTATAGCGCGGCATCAGGTAAAATACAAGTAAAATCAAAACAAAAAAGGCCCCGCACGGCGGCAGCACCTGAAAAAACCGTTAAAGGGTGAGGGTGCGCCAGTGCTCCGGTTTTTCGTAATCGGTGGTCACGCCGTCGTCGGTATACATCCGGTAGGAAGCGTGAGCCCCATCGGGCAGATAGCTCCACAGGTTCAGCTTGGTGTCGTCCAACTGGGCGGTGTTGTCGGCAGGAGAAGCCACCGGCACGAGATGGCCGGGCCGGACAAAGAGCAGCACTTCGTCCAGCCCACAGCGGACGTAGTGATGCCCGGCGGGGAGGATCTCTTCGTCGTGATCGTCTGCTGCCCGCAGACGGAGCAGTTTCATGGATTCGGGCAGGTAGACCATCCGGCCGTGGGCGTTCTGGGTGTAGACGGGCGCGGCCATCAGACCCTCACCGAGGAGAAGCTGGTCCTGCACCTCGCGGGCATCGGGGTCGCCGGGGTAATCAAAGGCCAGCGGCCGGAAGTAGGAGCCGTTTTCCAGCGCCGCCTTCATGAACTCGCTGTAGAGGTAGGGGAGCAGGGCGTAGCGGAGCTGCAGCATCTTGCGGATGGCGGGCAGCTCGTCCTCGAACTGGTAATATTCCTGCGCGCGGGTGCCGGAACTGGAATGGTTGCGCATCAGCGGGGTCAGGATGCCGAACTCCAGCCAGCGCAGGGCAAGGTCGGGGGTGGTGTCGTAGCCGAAGCCGCACAGGTCCGCGCCGGTGTACAGGAAGCCGCACATCTGGACGTTGGGCATCATCTGGATGTTGGCCAGAAGCTGCCCCCACGAGGAATTGTTATCGCCCAGCCAGATGCCGCCGTACCGGTGGGAACCGATGAAGCTGGAACGGCTGTAGAGCAGGGTGCGCTTGTCCGGGCGTTCCTTTGCGAGGGCTTCCCCGGCGGCGCGGGTCATGCTGCCGCCGTAGAGGTTGTGGACCCGGTCGTGACGGATGCGCTGGCCGTTTACCTCGTGGTAGAAGCTGGCGTAGTCTTCGGGGCTGTTCATCAGGCCCATGACGCCGCCCACGACCTTCTCGAAGAAATCTTCCTGCTCGATGTTCGGCATCTTGCTCATCTCGGCCATGGAGTCGAAGAAGGCTTTCAGCCGGTCGGGAGAGTAGAAAAGGGCAGGCTCGTTCATATCGTTCCAGAAGCCCTCAATGCCGAGGTCCGTCAGCACTTTGTACCGCCCGCCGAACCACTCCCGCACTTCCGGGCGGAGGAAATCGGCAAAATACGCCTTGCCGGGCCAGACCGCGGCCACAAAGGGGGTGCCGTCGGCCTTTTTGCAGAAGTAACCCTTGGCAAGGCCCTCTTGGCAGGTCTCGTCCTTTTCGTCGATGCGCACGCCCGCGTCAATGATGGGCACCAGACGGATGCCCTCGGCCTTGAGGTCGTCGGCGAGCTGTTTCAGGTCGGGGAAGCGCTCTTTGTTCACGGTAAAATCGGCGTAGCCCTGCATGTAGTCGATGTCCATGCAGATCATGTCCAGCGGCAGGTCGTGGGTCTTGTACTGCTGTGCCACCGTGCGGATGTCGGCTTCGGTCTTGTAGCCGAAGCGGCTCTGGGCCAGACCAAAGGCCCATTTCGGCGGGATGTAGCTGCGGCCGATGAGGGTGCGGAACTCCCTGCACAGGGCGTTCTCATCCCCGCCGGAAAGCAGATACAGCTCATAGTCCGGCTCCTCGGTGCGGATGGTCAGGGTGTCGTGCCGGGTGTAGCCGATGTCATAATGGACTTTTCCGGGGAAATCTACAAAGAGGCCAAAGCACTCCGCTCCATTGCGGATCAGCAGAAAATTGTGCGCACCATAGTAGGAAAGCTTGTCCTCGGTGTGGCGGGACTCGTCGGTGTTGTTGGTGACGTAATGCCAGCCGCGCTTGTTCAACCCGCGGGGCATTTCGCCCAAGCCGTAAACGACGCAGTCCTCCTGCATCTTGTACTGCCAGCCGCCGGGCAGGGCGGTCAGAAACGGAACGGGATCCTCACAGAGCGGGAGCGCCTGCACGACGCTCTCGGTGGGGATGGGGTGCCCGAATGAAAAACGCTGGATCACGGTGGAACCCTCCTTCGAAACGCTGCAAAAACAAACATTATAATAGGACGGCTTAATAGTACGGCAGAACCGGCTCCGGAGCAAGGGACAAAACAGGCAGAAAAATAAAACAAAACCGGCGTTTCGCCCCGGTAAGCAAACCCATACTGAAACAAAAGGCGCACGGAAAACCTTGCCGGATGAATTGAAAAATGTCGAAGGGCTTGGTATAATGGATGCGTTCGGAATCGAAATCCATAAAGGGAGGGTTCTCCATGTATCGTAACGGCATCAAGCGGCTGCTGGCCATCCTGCTGTCCCTGTGCGGGATGCTCGTGCTTTCGCCGCTGCTGCTCATTCTCTGCATCGCCATCAAGGTGGATTCGCCGGGGCCCATTCTCTTCAAGCAGAAGCGGGTGGGCATCCATAAAAAGCACTTCAACATCCTCAAATTCCGCACCATGCGGATCGATACCCCCCACGATATGCCCACTCATCTGCTCAAGGATCCGGATCAATATATCACGCGGGTGGGGCATTTCCTGCGCAAGACCAGCCTTGACGAGCTGCCCCAGCTCTGGAACATCTTTGTGGGGGACATGGCGGTCATCGGCCCGCGCCCGGCGCTATGGAACCAGTATGACCTACTGGCCCAGCGGGACAAATACGGCGCCAATGACGTCCGCCCCGGCCTGACCGGCTGGGCGCAGATCCACGGCCGCGACGAGCTGGAGATCGACGAAAAGGCGAAACTCGACGGCTACTATGTGGAGCATTTGAGCTTCGAGATGGACGTGAAGTGCTTTTTCGGCACCATCGTGGCCGTGCTGGACCACGACGGCGTGGTAGAAGGCGGCACCGGCACCCTCCACGAAGAAGAGAAAAAGAAAAAGTAACCCGTTGAAACCGGTTGATTTATCCCGGAAAACGGCTATAATAAAAAGAGTACACAAGAATACGAAGGAGGATTTCCATGAATCGCACCTACATCCAAGAGGTACAAAAGGAAATTGGCAACACGATCAAAGTCCAAGGCTTTATCGAGAACCTGCGCAACAGCAAGTATATGGCCTTTATCGTGCTGAAGGATATTACCGGCAAGCTGCAGATTACCGTTGAGAAGGAAGACCACCCCGAACTGGTGGATACCATCGACCGGCTGACCCCGGATTCCGTTATCACCGTGACCGGCAAGGTGATGGAGAACGATTACGTCAAGATGGGCGGCATCGAGATGATCCCGGAGTCCATCGAGATCGAGAGCATTGCCGACGCACTGCCCATCGTCCGCAAGGAGATCGCTGCCACCAAGAAGAAGAAGGCCGTCGAGCGCTCCAGCATCGACCAGCGCATCGACTACCGCTGGGTGGATCTGCGCACCGATGAAAATCAACTGATGTTCAAGGCCCAGAGCTGCATGGTCAACGCCATGCGCAAGTTCCTGCTGGACGAAAATTTCATCGAGATCCACACCCCCAAGTTGATCGCGGCCGCCAGCGAGAGCGGCTCTGAGGTGTTCAAGGTCGATTATTTTGACCGCAACGCTTATCTGGCCCAGAGTCCCCAGTTCTACAAGCAGATGGCGATGGCTGCCGGCTTTGAGCGCATCTTCGAGACCGGCCCCGTCTTCCGCGCCGAGAAGAGCTACACCAACAAGCACGCTACCGAGTTCTCCGGCTTCGATCTGGAGTTCAGCTACATCACCTCCTTCTATGACGTCATGAAGATGGAAGAGGAGCTGCTGAAGGCCGGTCTGGCCGCCGTGAAGGAAGCCTACGGCGAGCAGATCAAGGAAGCCTTCGGGCAGGAGGTCATCGTCCCGGAGACTCCGTTCCCCGTGGTCAAGCTGGCCGACCTGTACAAGGGTCTGGAAGAGGAGTTCGGCTACACCGTCGATGACTCCGAGAAGGGCGACCTGACCACCGAGGCCGAGCGCCTGAGCTACGAGTGGGTCAAGAAGCACTACAACCACGAGTTCCTGTTCATCACCGATTACTCCGCCGAGAAGCGCGCCTTCTACCATATGCGCGACGAAAACGGCGTGCCGCAGGGCTACGACCTGATCTGGCGCGGTGTTGAGATCACCACCGGCGCCCAGCGTGAGCACCGCTATGAGGTGCTGAAGAAGCAGGCGGAGGAAAAGGGTCTGGCCGAGGACGTCAAGTTCTATCTGGAGTTCTTCCAGTACGGCTGCCCCCCGCACGGCGGCTTCGGCCTTGGCATCGACCGCCTGACCATGCTGCTCTGCGGTCTGCCCATCAAGGAGGCCGAGTTCCTGTTCCGCGGTCCCAACCGTCTGACCCCGTAAGGAGGGAGGCGTTTTGCGATGAACGCCGCCGAACATTATAAGACCCGCTATCTGGAACCCAAGGATCTGGATCAGTACAACGCCCTGCTCCGCTACACCTTTCAGGTCACGGAGGAAGAACTGACCGCGACCGGCTGGAAGGACGATGAGATCAAGCAGTCGAAATTCCCGGTGCTGGAACGCGCCGATGTGCTGGGCTGCTTCGATGGGGACGCCCTCGTTTCCCAGTTCGCAGTCTACCCGCTGAAGATGAACATCTACGATACGGTGTACCATGTCGGCTTTGTCACCAGCGTCTGCACCTACCCGGAGTACACCGGGCAGGGCATCATGAAAAAGCTGATGATCCAAGGCCTGACCCAGATGCACGAGGAGGGCAAATCCTTCGCGCTGCTCTATCCGTATTCCATCCCGCTGTATCACCATCTGGGGTGGGAGATCGTCTCCAACAAGATCTCGTTCAACATCAAGGATCGGCAGATCCCCACCAAAGTCAAAGCGCCCGGCTACGTCCGCCGCGTTTCGTGGGACAACACCGAGTTCCATGAGCTGCACTCCCATTTCGCTTCCATTACCCACGGGTGCCTGTTCCGCAACAGTCTTGCGTGGGAGGAATACTGGCGCTGGGACGAGGATGACACCAACGTTGCCGTCTACTACAACGTCAAGGATAAGCCCTGCGGCTACATGGTCTATCTCATCAAGAACGACATCATGCACATCAAGGAAATGGTCTACCTGAACCGCGAGGCGCAGAAAGGCCTGTGGGAGTACATCCACGCCCACGATTCCATGATCGACGAGGTGCACGGCAGTACCTACTTCAGCGAACCCATCGCCTTTGAGATGGACGACGGCGACATCAAGGAGAGCATCCGCCCTTATGCCATGGGCCGCATCATCGACGTGGAAGATTTCCTCGCCGATTACCCCTGTGACCCGGACGGCGGCACCCTGACCATCGCGCTGGAGATCGAGGATCAGCTCCTGCCGTGGAACGACCGCACCTTCACGGTGAAGTTTGAAAACGGCAAGTGTGTCCAGACCAACGAACCGGCCGACTACCGCCTGAAAATGGGCATCGGCACCTTTTCCACCCTGCTTCTGGGATACAAAACGGCAGAACGCCTGTTTGAGCTGGAACGCATCGAGGGCAGGGAGGAGGCCGTGGAGCGGCTGGACGATGTTCTCTTCCATAAGATTCCCTACATTTCGGATTACATCTGAGCTTTGAGAGACTGCTGCATCTGCGGCAGTCTCTTTCTGCATCATTTCAAAACCAAAAGATCCCGCTCCGGGCAGTGTCAAGGCTGCATCCGGGGCGGGATCTTTTCTGGGGGAGATATGCAGGAAAGAAAATGGTTAGAGAATCGTCGGCACCAGCTCGGCCAGTTTTTCGGCCAGCTGGGCGTGTCCCTTGCGGGTCAGGTGCATGAAGTCGATCTGGTTGAACTCGCACCCTTCGGCGTCGAAGAAGTGGACATTGTTGCGCTCCGCGATCATCTTAAACTGGGCCGCGACCCCGCGGGATCTCTCCACACAGCCGTCGCCCATGACCTCATCGTGGAAGCCTTCCTTGATGCGGGGAGGGGCCACGACCAGAATGTTGGGGGTCTTGCCGCCCCAGCAGTCCACGCTCTTGCATTTCTGGATTAGGCGCTCCATGCCTGCGCCGATACAGGCGGCATTGGCTCCGAAACGCTCCTTGACGTCGTTGGTGCCCAGCATGAGGATGAGCAGATCAATGACCTCGTGGCTCTTGAGCAGGGCGTAGCACACGCTCAGGGCGTCCATGGACTCGTGGATGGGGTCCACAAAAACGGTGGTCCGGCCGGACAGACCTTCTTCGGTGACGAGGTACTTGTCGCCCAGTGCAGTCTGTAACCGGCAGGTCCAGCGCTCGTTCTCATTGAAGCGGATGCCGCCGTCGGCGTTGTCTTTCGGGTCGGCGCAGTAGCCGTGGGTGTTGGAGTCGCCGAGGCAGAGGATATGAGTTTTCATCGCAAATACACTCCTTTTTCAATTACAGTTCCGGATGGCACTGGCGGAAATAATATACCGCGCCGACCATTCCGGCGTCGTTGTACAGCTGGGCCGCACGAACTTCCAGCCCCTCGGCAAAGGCGGGCATGACCGAGGCCTTCACCTTTGCGGCAATGGGGTCGATGAGCAGCTTTTGCTGGGCGGACACACCGCCGCCGATGAGGATCAACTGCGGGTTGAAGATGTGTACCATGCCCGCAAGGCCCTGCGCGATCTCGTCCGTCCAATGATCCAGCAGGGCGAGGACCGTTTCATCGCCCGCTTCTGCCGCCGCAAAGATCGCCCGTCCGTCCGTCCAATCGGGGTTCTTTTCCTTGGCGGCGCGGACCAGTGCGGTGGTGGCGGCGTACCGCTCCCAGCAGCCCACGGCCCCGCAGGTGCACGGCACGCCGTCAAGGGCGTGGAGCCGGTAGTGGCCGATCTCGCCGCCAAGGCCGCGGGCACCTTCCAGCAGACGGCCGCCGGTCAGGATGCCGCCGCCGACGCCGGTGCCGAGGGTCACGCCGATGACGTCGGTGTAACCCTTCGCTCCGCCGACCCAGACCTCGCCGAGGCACATGCAGTTGGCATCGTTGGCAACAGTGACGGGCAGACCGAAGAGGGCTTCCAGTTCGGCCTTGATGGGGGAGCCGATGTAATGAGGCACATTGCCGCAGGTCCCGACGACGGTGCCCGCGCGGCTGTCGATCTGGCCGGTGGCGGACACGCCCACGCCGACGAAGGAAGCGGGGGAAAGGCCCTGCGCGTTCACAAAGGTTTTGGCCGCTTTGAGCACCGTGGTCAGGATGGGGGTCTCGTAGCCGTCGAAGCTGACGCTCTCCTCGGCTTTGGCCAGCACCGCGCCGGTCTCGTCCACGACGCCCAGCTTGACGGAGGTGCCGCCGATATCAATGGCAAGATATTGTTTCTGGTTCATAAAAAGCGTCTCCGCGTTATTTGTTCATGGCGTTGATGGCACCGGTGAAGCGGGCCGTGATCTCGGCCGGGCGGGTGATGGCACCGCCGACAACGAGGGCAAAAGCACCGGCTTCCAGCGCCTTGACGGCCTGTTCGGGATAGTGGATGTGGCCCTCGGCGATGATCTTGGCCGGGCACTCGGTGGCCAGCTTGTGCACGAAGTCAAAGTCGATGTCGTTGATGCCCTGTGTCTCCGGGGTGTAGCCGCGCATCGTGGTGCCCACAAAATCGGCCCCGGCCTCGGCACAGGCCATGGCATTTTCGAAGTTGTCGCAGTCGGCCATCAGGAGCTGATCGGGATACTTTGCCTTGATGGCGCGGATGAACTCGGCGGAGGTGGAGCCGTCCGGGCGGAGAGCACCGGTGCCCTGCACGGCGAGGATATCCACACCGCACGCCACCAGCTCGTCCACTTCCTTCATGGTCACGGTGATGTACATGGGGGTGCCGGGGTAATCCTTCTTGATGATGCCGATGACGGGCAGATCGACGACCGCCTTGATCTGGGTGATGTCCCGCACGGTGTTGGCGCGGATGCCCACGGCCCCGCTCATGGCGGCAGCTTTTGCCATCAGGGGCATCACGCCGCCCTCCTTGGTGTACAGGGGCTCGGTCTCCAATGCCTGACAGGAAACGATCAGGCCGCCCTTGATCTGAGCAAACAGTTTTTCCTTATCCATGGTACTTGTCCTCCATTCTGATCTTGACGACAGCTTTGTGTACGTTCTTGCAATCGGGCTGCGCGATGCCGGGGCGGTGCAGCTCGCCGGGGAAGAAGATCACGAACCGCCCGCCGCCCAGCGTGCCAGTCACGGCATCGGGGCTGTCCTTGAAGCCGATATCGGGGGAGTAGGGCTTCACCTCGGTGCCCGGCTCGGTCTCGTAGCCCCAGCCTTCGCCGCCGGTCAGATCGAGCTGAAGATCGGCATAGAGGCGGTGGTATTCGGGGTGGGAACCCTCCATGGGCTGAAGGTCGGCGTCCATCACGTTGATGAACACATTCTCGCCGTCCACTTCGGTGCGGCCCAGCGGCAGGGCGTTCAGGTCACAGGCCGTCAGAAAGGTGATGGCCGTGTCGAGGTTTTTGTGGAAGCCCTGATATAAGCTCAGGTGCTCCAGAGTATCGCAGATCATAAGGTCCCTCCATCAAAAAAGAGCGCCGACCCTCTCCCCTCAGAAACGAGACGGAAGAGGGGGCGCTTTTTCAGTTACAGATCACAGCTTGGCGATGGCTGCTTCGATCATGGCCTGTGCCTCGGCGATGATGGGCTCATCTTCGGGGATGAGGCCGGGCATCGGCTCGCGGACGCCGCCCAGCTCCAGACCGTACATCCGGCGCAGGATCTCCTTCTGCACCGCGTACAGGTTGCCGTGGGCCTCGCACATCTTGTAGATGATGCGGTCGGCATCGTACTGGATGGCCTGAGCTTCCTTGATCTCGCCCTTGTTGATGTGGTCGTTCATGACCAGATACAGCTCCGGCATCACGGCGTAGGTGCCGCCGATGCCGCCGTCTGCGCCGATGACGCGGCCGGAAACGAACTGCTCATCGGGGCCGTTGAAGACCACGAAGTTGCCCTCGCCGCGAGCCTTGATGCCGGCATCCTTGAACATCTGGATGTCCTGCGTGGGCATAGAGCTGTTCTTGACGGCGACGACGTTGGGGTTCTTGAGCATGGTGTTCAGCAAGCTCATGGTCAGGGCCGTACCGGCCAGCTGGGGGATGTTGTAGATGACGAAATCGGTGTGGGGGGCAGCGGCAGACATGGCGTTCCAATACTCTGCGATGGCGTACTCCGGCAGGTGGAAGTAGATGGGGGGGATGGAAGCGATGGCGTCCACGCCCACGCTCTCGGCGTGCTTGGCCAGCTCCACGCTGTCGGCGGTGTTGTTGCAGCCGACATGGGCGATGACGGTGATCTTGCCCTTGGCCTCGCTCATCACGGCCTCCAGCAGCTTCTTGCGCTCATCGGGGTGCTGGTAGATGCACTCGCCGGAAGAGCCGCCGACGTATACGCCCTTGACGCCCTTGGCGATCAGGTGGCGGGTGAGGGATTTGACGCCCTCCACGGAGATATTGCCGTCCTTGTCATAGCAGGCATAGAACGCGGGGATAACGCCCTGATACTTGGTAAGGTCTTTCATGATACGTAACTCCTTCTCTATATGTCCTTTTGCGGTGCCCTGCATCCGCTTCGGCCCTTGAGCGGGCCTCGCGTCTTGCAGACCGCTGCGCCAAAAATTTCTCCCTGTTTCGGCCACTGGCCGCGGTCGAAATTTTAGCCTTTCACGCCACCCAGCGCCACGCCGCGGACGATGAACTTCGAGAGCAGCAGGTAGACGATGATGACGGGCAGGATGGCGATGGCGACCATCATGTAAACTTTGCCCATATCGAACTTCAGGAAGTCCGCGCTGCGCAGCTGTGCGATCAGGATGGGCAGGGTCTTTTTGTCGGCGGAGTCCAGAACCAGAGCGGGGATGAAGTAGTTGTTCCAGCTGGACACGAAGGCGAAGATGGCTTGAACGGCCAGCGCCGGCTTCATGATGGGGAGCACGATCTTGTTGAAGGTGTAGAACTCACCGGCACCGTCGATGCGGGCCGCTTCCACGATCTCCATCGGCAGGCTTGCGTCGAGGTACTGCTTCATGAAGAAGAAGACCGCCGGTGCTGCGATGCTGGGGATGATGAGGGGCAGGAAGGAGTTCTTCAGGCCCATCTTGGTGATGAGCTGCAGGAAACCCAGTGCGGAGACCTGCGTGGGCATCGTCATGATGAGCAGGATGATGGCGAAAGCGGCTTTCTTGAACCGGAAGTTATAGGCGTAGATGCCGTAAGCCGTCAGGGCCGAGAAATACACGCTGAGGGCCGCCGAGCAAGCCGAAACGATGAGGCTGTTGCGCACACCGGTCAGCACCGGGATGTTCGCGTCGTTCAGCACGTTTTTCAGGTTGGTCATCAGGGATTTGCCCGGAAGCAGCGAGAAGCCTTTCTGGATCTCGAAGTGGGTGCGGGTGGAATTGACGATCAGCACGTAGAAGAAGAACAGGCACAGAAAGCTGATGAGGACCAGTGCGATATAGCAGCCGGTACGGCGGGCAGCCAGTGTGGCTTTTTCCGACTTTGTCTTAGCAGTGTTTGCCATTACTTCTTTCCTCCCTTCAAAGCCTTGCGCTCCGCTTTGCTGCGGCCGTCGTCTTCCTTGGTCAGGCTCATGTAAACGATGACGCACAGCACCGCGCAGACGAGGAACAGCACCACGGAAACGGCACCGGCCATGCCGTAGTTCTTACTGAACAGATGGTTGTTCAGGTACATGATCATGGTGGTGGAGGTACGATCCGGGCCGCCCTTGCCGTTGGTCAGGATCTGCGGCACATCGAACATCTGCAAGCCGCCGATCATCGAGGTGATCATGACGTAGACGAGGATGGGGCGGATGAGGGGGATGGTGATCTTCCAGAACATCTGGTTCGGGGTGCAGCCGTCCAGCTCGGCGGCCTCATACAGGGTGGGATCCACGCCCATGATGGCGGCCATCAGCATGATGGTGGTGTTGCCGAACCACATCAGGAAGTTCATCAGGCCGATCAGCCCGCGGTTGCCCCAGACGGTGTTCAGGAAGCTGAACGGCTGCTTCAGGATGCCCATGCCGACCAGCACCGCATTGACGGGGCCGTTGTCAGAGAAGAGGGCAAAAAACAGCATGGCGAAGGCCGAGGCCATGATCAGGTTCGGCATGTAGATGACCGTCTTGAAGAAGGTCTGGCCCTTCAGCTTCAGGCGAAGGTCGGTGAACCACGCCGCCAGCAGCAGGGAGACTGCGATCTGCGGGATGAACCCGATGATCCAGAGCAGCAGGGTGTTGCCGAAATACTTCGGCAAATCTGTTGCAAAGAGGGTCACGTAATTCTTCAAGCCCACGAAATCGGGTCCGATGACCTTCAGGCCGCTGCGGTAATATTCAAAGAAGCTGTAATAAATGGTGGATGCCAGAGGGATCAGCTGAAATACCGCGAAGATGATGAAGAACGGCGCAATGAAGATGTAGCCCCATTTCGCGTAGCTGATCGACCCTTTCTTATTCGTTTTTTCTCCCATGTGACTGCCTCCTGACGGTTTTTCAGGAAAAAAAGGGGCGGGCGAGACACAGCGTCCGGCCCGCCCCCTTTATTTCAGTTGTTTATGAGGTCGTCCCAACTCTTATGCGGGCCAGACAACATCGGTCAGCTCAGGATACTTCTCCTTGATGGCAGTCTCGAAGTTTGCCTTTGCGGTGTCCTCATCGACGTTGCCGGTGAAGTAATCCTTGAAGGCGTTCTGGAAGCTCTCGTTCAGGCCCTGATCGTAAGGACCGGCGTTGGACATATCGATCTTGGTTGCAGCTTCTGCAAACAGAGCGATGTGGTTCTGGCCGCCGAGGAAGTCGGACTTATAATCGCTGTTGGCGATCTCGTTCATGGCCTTCTCGTTGTTGGTGTAGTCCTGCGTGTCGAGGGTGATCTGCTTCATGATGGCTTCATCGCAGGTCAGCTTCTGCATGACGTCCTTGATGGTCTCGATGTTATCGGAACCTGCTGCGCCGCAGATCCAAGTGCCGCCCCAGTAATAAGGTTGAGGGCCTTCGCAGACTGCGTAGTCGCCGTAGATGCCGTTGCCGACTTCTTCCTTGCCGCCCTCGGCGGTAGGCGTTGCCAGAGAGTTGCCCAGCAGGGTGAAGTTGATGCCCCAAGTGGAGTAGAAGAAGCCGAAGACCTTACCGGTGGGGCCCTGATCGGATGCCCACTGAGAGTCCCACAGGCTCGACTGGTTGTTGTAGCCCTTGTCGGTGTACTCCTTGGTCTGATCGACCCACTTCATGATGTTCTCATCGACGGTGACGGTGGTGCCGCTGACCCAAGGTGCTGCGACATTGTTGGAGAAGGTGCGGTATGCGTCATCGAAGCCGGACAGCATCTTGTAGCCCTTTGCGGCTGCCTGTGCGGCGACATCGTTGAACTTATCCCAGTCGGACAGGTAGGTCTGCACTTCGGTGGGATCATCGGTGCCCAGAACATCCTTAGCGATGCTGCGGCGGTATGCGAACAGGCCCGGCGTTGCCTGCCAAGTGGTGCCGCGCTGGCTGCCATCGACGGTAACGATGTCCTTGGTGTACTGATACTGGCCAGCCAGATCGGAATCGGTCAGGCCGATGTCCTTCTTCACATCCAGAACGTAATCGGAATCGACGTACTTCAGGGCGTAGTCGGCCTCGATCAGGAAGATATCGATCTTATCATCATCGGCTGCGGAGTCCTGATTCAGCAGGGCCTCGTCCAGCTTGTTCTGATAGTTGTTGTTCTCGTTGGCGTTGATGGTCCACTTGACGACGGTGCCATCCTTCAGGGTGGTGGTGGACTTATCCGCGGCGACCTCGGAGACTTCGGGATAATAGTCGTTGAAGCGGCCTTGGAACTCATCGTTCCAGCACCAGATGTTCAGGACCTTGCCCTCAGCGGCTGCGGACTCAGAAGCTGCAGCAGAAGAAGCGGCGGTGGAGGAAGCGGTGGAGCCTGCGGTAGAAGAAGAGCTGCCGCCGCATGCGGAGAGCGCTGCGGTCACTGCGACTGCACCAGAAGCCAGCAGGAAATTACGACGCGAAATCTTTCTCATAATGAAAAACCTCCTTCAATGGTTTTCTCGTTCATCCTAAATCCATTTTTTCTAAACTCCGGTCCGCCCGGAGCTTGGGAACTAAATTTGGGGCGGCCGGCCTACCGAGCTGCCATCCAGCAGCTTGCCGGTCACAAGGAGCTGTTCGGCCAGCGTCACACGCGGGTGCTCGACCATCTGCACCAGCTTATCCGCTGCGGTGCGTCCCAGCATCATGGTGTTCTGCTGGTAGGTCACCAGCTTGGGGCTCATGACGCGGGAGAGGTAGATGCCGTCGTAGCCCATCACGGAGATGTCCTGCGGGATGCGCAGCCCTGCCTGCTGGATGGCGTTGTAGCCGCCCATGGCGGAGAAGTCATCCGGGAAGATGATGCAGGTGGGCCGCTGCGGCAGAGCCAGCAGGGCTTTGGTCTCCTGTGCGCAGCGGGCGGCGTCGTGGTAGATGCCCTCCCGCACATACGCATCGGGAACTTCCAGCCCCAGCTCATCGCAGCTCTTGTAGAAGCCCGCGAGGCGGTTCTCGGTGACGGCGGTGCGCTCGCCGTGGATAAAAGCGATGCGGCGGTGGCCTTGGGCGTATGCCGTCCGAACCAGAGCCGACAGGCCCATAACGTTATCGGACAGGACCGCCATCCGGTTGTTGAACACATGGTCGATGGTGACGACCGGCACATCGCTGTTCACCAGCTCGATGACCTGCGGATCGTTGAAGTCCACACAGGCGATCACGGCTCCATCCACCCCGCGGTAGTGGCAATGCTCTAGGTAGGTCATCGTCCTGCCGCCGAGGTTGCGGTTGATAAAAGTGATATCGTAGCCCAATTGTTCGACCCGGACTTTGAAGCTGTCCAGCACAGCGGAGAAATACTCGTGTGCCAAGCCGCTCTGCTGTTCGTCCACGAACAGGACGCCGATGTTGTAAGTACGGTTGGTCTTCATGGAGCGGGCCGCCATGTTTGGTACATAGCCCATCCGGCGGGCCGCCTCCCGGACACGGGCGCGGGTGGCTTCGGAGATATCGGGCTGGCCGTTGAGCGCCTTGCTCACCGTTGCCACCGAGACCCCGCATTCCTGCGCCAGATCTTTCAGGGATGACATTTCGTCGTCCTCCTCTCAGGAACCTGTCGGCTCTGAACGAATCCTAAATCGTTTTCGCAACTTCAATATAGCGCATTCCGTACCAAAAATCAAGCTCAAAATCAAAAGTTTTGTGCTAAACAGAGTCATTTTGGCAGTTTGCTCGATTGTGCCGGGGCCAAATTATGCAGTTTGCTCCATTTTCGGTCAGTTTCGCTGTTTTTCGAATGAAATTTCGTTCCGGCGTTTCGTCAATGGGCGAAGCAAAGGCTGGATTTCTATAATTACTTTATATATGGGAAATTTCTTTCCCGATTTGCTGCTTTGGGCGGTTTTGGCTCCGGTTTCCTCTCCATCGGATTTTTGCCGCCCTTCCCGCTTTATGAGAAAAAGTGCGTTGCTTCCTTCAAAATAATTACAAAATTCTTACAAGCCGACCAAAGAGCGTGTTTCGTCGGGTGTGTTGTATATTTCATAAACCCCCTTGAATTTCGGCGCGGAATCGACTATGCTTAAAGCAGCGTAATCGTTCTCTTTCTCTTTGCGGCGCATTCTCAATCGTTTTCGCTTTTCTGATGGTTGCAGCGCGTTTCCTGTTTTTCAGCAAAGGAGGAACAGATCTTATGAAATTCGGACATTTTGATGATGCACACCGGGAATACGTGATCGACACCCCGCGCACGCCCCTGCCGTGGATCAACTATCTGGGCAGCGAGGACTTCTTCAGCCTCGTGTCCAACACCGGCGGCGGCTACAGCTTTTATCGGGATGCTCGGCTGCGCCGCATCACCCGCTACCGCTACAACAACTCCCCGCTGGATATGGACGGCCACCGCATCTACATCAACGACGGCGGCACGATCTGGAACCCCGGCTGGCAGCCCACCAAGACGGAGCTGGATTCCTACAGCTGCCGCCACGGCCTCGGCTACACCATCCTGACCGGTGAGAAGAACGGCATCCGCGCCCAGCAGGAGCTGTTCGTGCCCCGCGGCGATGCGTGCGAGATCGACCGCCTGACGCTGGAGAACAAGACAGACGCCCCCCGCACGCTGGATGTGTTCAGCTATGTGGAGTTCTGCCTGTGGGATGCCATGGACGACAGCTCCAACTTCCAGCGCAACTTCTCCACCGGCGAGGTGGAGGTGGTGGGCAGCGCCATCTACCACAAGACCGAGTACCGCGAGCGCCGCGACCACTACGCTGTGTTCTGGGCCAACACTCCGGTCACCAGCTTCGACACCAGCCGCGACGCTTTCTGCGGCGTGTACGGCGGCCCGGCAGAACCCGAAGCCGTCAAGGCAGGGCACTGCTCCAACAGCGTGGCCCACGGCTGGGCCCCCGTCGGCGCCCACCACTTCCATCTCACGCTGGAAGCTGGGGAGACGAAGACCATCCTCTTCGGGCTGGGCTACATCGAAAACCCGGTGGCCGAAAAGTTCACCGCCCCCGGCGTCATCAACAAGGCCCGCGCCGAGGCCATGATGGCCCGCTACGCCACCGACGCGCAGGTGGACGAGGCCCGCAAAGCGCTGGCTGCCCACTGGGACGACCTGCTGTCCGCCCTGCAGCTGGACTCCGGCGACGAAAAGCTGGACCGGATGGTGAACCTGTGGCACCAGTATCAGTGCATGGTCACCTTCAACATGAGCCGCTCGGCCAGCTACTACGAGAGCGGCATCGGCCGCGGTATGGGCTTCCGCGATTCCTGCCAAGACCTGCTGGGCTTCGTGCACATGATCCCCGAACGCGCCCGCAGCCGCATCCTCGATATCGCTGCCACCCAGTTTGAGGACGGCAGCGCCTACCACCAGTACCAGCCCCTGACCAAAA
>OMBX01000024.1_pt1 | contig 86651 bp, 91 predicted proteins | sample 1644931 | NCBI WGS metagenome assembly OMBX01 (sample SAMEA103958165, study PRJEB25191) | human gut metagenome | biome: human-associated habitat [ENVO:00009003]; feature: intestine environment [ENVO:2100002]; material: feces | place: Germany | collected 2013/2015
TTACCTTTACTTTTCCAAATGCAAAAATATTTTTATAAAATATATAAGTATCACTATTTAGCCAAACAAAGTATAAACAGTCTATAAAGTTGGCTATGAAAATAGAACTGTGTCAAACCTCTAACTTGTCATTTCTTTAGTTTGACATTTCTTTAAATTTATCTGATTTTCAGATATTTATCCGAAAGTAAAATATTGAGAATCTGACTTATCAGGAAATGACACAGTTTGAATTACGGTTTCTTAAAGTTTTATTCTGTGATATGTATAATACAATGCCTTTAATCAAGACATTTAAATCATTATACCTGATTAAAGTTTATAAAGACTTAACCCTCCTTAAAATACTAAATAAAGCTCTGTATAGCAGAGCTTTATTCTAAATGCAAATTATATCTTAAATGCTTTTAGAACCTGCAACAATTACCTAGCTATACAACTGTATTTTATATACAGTTCATGATAATTGTTACCATCATTTCCTTTTCTTCTACTCTAGACTCTGCCACCATAATTGCAAGAGCGACCAGAGTATAATCGGATAGTTTCTTATTACCATCACCATCGTATAGGGCACCATTCTTATAAAGAAAATATATAAAGATTGTTACAGCAATACGTTTATTACCATCACTGAAACTATGGTTCTTAGTAACAAAGTACAAAAGATTTGCGGCCTTATCTTCAAGTGTCGGGTAAACATCTTCTCCGTTATAGGTTTGGTAAATATTACCTATGCTTCCCTTAAAGGAGTCATCCTTCTCATTGCCGAATAACTCTAATCCTGTTTTAAAATTCATCATGTCAATAATATTCCGACATTCTTCATAGGTTAAAACATACGTTGCCTTATGACCTTCAGGGCTTTTCATACACTGGTGGTCATAATAATCAAGTAGGTTAAGGGCGGTATTGTAGTCCTCAATTACACTGAGGACCTGATTTTTCTCCTCATCTTTATAGCTCATCGAAGGGTCTTGTCTATATGTAGTAATATCATTGTTCATTTCGATCCAGTATTATTCCTTATCCATATTTAGTGAGCAACTTCATCGGAGGATTTATCCTTATAACGCTTATAATCAGCTTTTTCATATGCAACACTAAAGCAGAAGAACATGAACTCTATTGTCATTAAATTGTAGAATTCCCAGGAAGTTATATTTTTTATAATATCATCGTAACCGGATGAGCCACCTGTTGTAATAACCAACATATATGCCGTAAACATTACAAAAGCACCTAATATAAATCTGGATATTAGGAAAGTAGTTTTACTTTTATTTATATATCTCACATATAGTTCTATCAATGTTTGGACAATAATGAGACTAAACAATATTCCAATCACCTGGAATAACGAAAGTGATTTTAAGAAGACATCAATACCGTCTATTATCTTTCCTATCACTAACAATATATAAAGGTTAACAGTAGAGATACACCCCAACATAATAATGTCAGAATTAGGGTATTTCCTATAATCTGAACTCTCAGACTTAATTGGGTTATGATTTGAATTTTCCATACATGTAAATAATTATGTGTTCATTTATTCCATTGAAAAAGTTCCAGCGATGGGGGTATTTAAGTCCAGCTCTTTATTGTAATAATAATCAATAGTCTGTCCTCTCTTCAAGCTGTTGAGTTTCCTGATGACTTTTTTCTTTACAGTTGGCTTCCCAAAATAATTCTCCATTATGCCGGTTAAGTCCACAAGCTCACCATTAAATAGCTCCGCTACAGTGTGAAAACCAACAGTTGAATTACCACATTCCCTTTTATGAATGTAAATACCATTTTTAATAGCTTTAATAATTCCTTTCATATCAAAATCATTTGTATAACTTATTTGTATGATGCAAAGCTATTGGTATCTTGCACTTGATTTAAGTGCAAGCTTTATATAAATTTGTAACCAAAGAAAAAATTATGAAGAATAAAATATGTATATGGCTTGTCAACCTCCTCCTCAGAAAGAAAAGGATGACACTTAGTGAAATTCAAAAAGAATGGCGTGCTCACAATGTTGATTATGACATTACACTCCACCGAAACACCTTTATGTCGTACAAACGAATAGCCGAAGAGATGTTCGACATCAACATTAATTGCGACCGCAGTACTAACGAGTATTATATTGAGTATCCTGAAGAAATAAGTAATTCTCCTATAAACCAATGGCTTATCCGGACAGCTTCATCTGCTGATGTAATATCAAGACACAAACGTCTTGCAGACAGAATTATCCTGGAGAGTACATTCGGAGGTGAAGAACACCTGGATGCTATTACTGATGCTATGACACGTGGCAAGTGTGTGGATATTGTTTATCATTCCTACTGGATGGAAGCACAGAATTTTACAGTTGATCCTTACTTTATCAAGTTCTTCAAACAGCGCTGGTATCTTGTAGGTCACTGCCACGAAAGAAATGCTCTGAGAGTATATTCACTCGACCGTATGGAAAGCGCAAGCATTACCATAAAAAATTTTACGATGAAAAGCAAAGACTATCCACAGGTTATTTATAATGATAACTTTGGTATTATGCATGGCGATGAAAAAACAAAATCTCACGATATCCTTTTAAAGTTCACCATCAAACAAGGGCAATATATTCTTACAAGACCACTGCATCACACACAGGAGGTAATTTCTAGAGATGAAAATCATATCATTTTCAAGATGCATATGAAAGTCACTCTCGACTTAGTTCAAGAACTATTATCCTACGGCTCCAGTCTTCAGATTCTCAGTCCTGATTGTCTTATAAACGAAATTAGGAAGACCATAAACGAAATGAACGACTTATATAAATAAATATAAAATCCGATGCTGTATTACCAATAAACACAGTATCGGATTTCCTCTTTCACCAGCCAACACAGTCTAAATATAATCCTCCAAACAGCCGTCAAGACAATAATCCCCATCTTCGTCCTCATAATAATCTATATAAACATTATGTAGGCTTTCGCTCAAAGCCGAGATAACCCCAGCTGTAAGATACCTGGTTTCATAGTAATCCCTTATATCATCTTCGTCTATTTCAACTTCATCATGATTGTAAAGGACAGCGTAAGTAGCAGTACATCTTCTAGCATGTATATCCGAATCATTACTGTATTCCTGGTTTTCTATAAACCATACATCACGGCGAACAAACTTTACTTTTCCTTCCATAAAAATTAAATCAATATAACCCCAACATTTGTGCTTTATCCAAATCGGTAAATACGAATATCACACCTGCATCAGAGAATCCCATCATTATACAATCCTCTTTTTTGTATTCAAACACCATTACTTTACCTTGACCTTCAGTACCAGTGCAAGAATAAATAACATAGGTGTCGTCCTCAGTAATCCCCTCGATCTTCAGTACATCAGTTTTTTCTGGCAAATGAACCTTTATTGTTATCATTTTCTTTGCCTTATCAAAAAGGATAGTAGAACCTTTCGAAGTAACCTGTTGAGTGTTTTTCAAAGCTTCATCTCCACTAATCCCTGCCAGGGCAGCATTCGTCACAAATACATTTTTGAATGTTTCTTTCCTTACCTGTGCTTTGATTGAACCTATACCAAGCAACAGCACAATAGTTAATAATATTTTCTTCATATCTACAGTAGTTTTAGTTCTATGCTGCTAAGGTACAGGTAGCTTGCACATGTTTATTTGGCAAGTAAAATAAAAATATGGAGAATAAAATTGATTTTGTAACAGAATCAATAGGGAATCATTATAATAATATATTATTGTGTTCCTGGTGCTACAGTTTGATGGCATTGGTGTTAATACGCTTGTTGCTGTTGTGGATTAGGGAACATTCAACCCACCTACAAGCTGATTCATACCCCAGAAGGTAGCAGTTTGGAGTAGGGATATTACCTTCAGGGGTATGGGGTGTGTCGGTGGGGCATAAATTATAACTTGTTATAGTATTTTAAAGCAGTTTTTTTATCCTCTTCAGAGATTTTCTTACTTAAAAGAATAATTTGCAGCGCTTCCATCTGTTTATTCAATTCAAAGATTTTTTTTGCTTTGCTTAAACGGGTTCTCTGTTAATTAATAGAAAAAGAAGCATATCTTGGATATTTACTAGATAACTCTTTTATCGTAATATTTTTATCCTTAATTAATTCTGGGAAAAGGATTTTGAGAAATATTTCCTTTCCTGATTTTTGAAGGAGATATTCTAAATCAACATCTAATGTCTTCATAATTTCGCTTTACTTAATATTTCGTTTCTTATGGTTAAAATGCGGTCTTTCCAGTTACTATCAGAATGAGAGATTTTCAACATGGTATTTATATTATTATCTGATGGACTAAAATTATTCGAGATAGTTTCTCTTTTATTTATTAATCCAGATGAAAAATAATTACTGATTAATTTAATTTTATTTAAAATGTCTTCATTATAGCATATAAATATATATGTAGCTCTATTTTCCTCCGTATTCTCATAGGCAAACATAATTTCATTATCATTTGCAGCTAGAGTGAAGATAAATGCATCTTCTTCATACCTTATCATTCCACTATTTATCCTATTTTCAGTGCAATAATATATTTTATATTCATAAAGATGTAGTTCACACAAGGTATTTAAGAAAATAGATTTTTTCTTGTCAATAAACTTAATAATATCATCATTTGTGTATTCTTTATCTGATGATAATATTTGATCTTTAAAGCTTGGAGAATCATCAATAGAATATACTGTATTTCCAATATGACGATTCAATATATCTAAAGCATCATTAATGCTATCTAGGCAAGACTTGTCAATAGAAACTATAATATCATCATCATTAAAGAATGCTTTAATAGGAGGTAATTTATTTATTATATACTCTTTTACCTGATTAAATGCCTTAATTGATTTTTCTGTTCGATAATAAAACGGCTTATATTTACCTTGCCCATCTGGATGTCTTGGATTGTAGATTTGTAATTCCCCATTTAAGAATGTTACATACTTCCATGGGATTTCATTTTGAAGCAAAATCAACTTCGACTTCTTGATTGAATAGAAATTATTAGGGATGTAAGCTAATGGCCCAGATAATTCTTCAGTAGGATCATAATCATCAAAAAAACCGATAGAATGTAACCCTTCACTTATAAACTTTTTAATGTAGGATATATACTTATATAACGGCTTATTATGTGTAAATATAAAGTTAAATATATCTTCAAACTTTGTGCCAATTATAAAAGAAATTGCATCTACACCAAAATACTTTACAAAAGCAGCTTTGTTTGTTAAGTCAAAGCAAATAGCAATCATATAACCAATAGCTTTTGATTTAATGTGCAGATCAGCATTCTTCGAGATTATATAATTCCTTATGGAGTCATCTGTTATAGGGGTATTGTCCTTTATAATTTTTTGAACAAGAGGGTCTTTTATGAAAACAAAATATCTCTCTTTATAAAAATCAATTATTGTTTCATGAATAAAATCATCGCAAAGTAGTATTAACTGACTAACAGTTTCCTTTCTAGGAAGATTCACTGTTTCAAGCTGCTCCAATAAGTAACTAGTCCCATAATGATAATAAGAACAGTAAAAGAAAATGCCACATGATAATAGCTCATCATTGTTAGCCCATAAATAATCATTATCAAAATGTGGATACTTTTTAAACTTAGAAAAATGCTTGGCCTCAATTTCAGACCATGACAGGAAATTATCAAAAGCTTTCATTTTAGAACCTATTATTTTCTGTTTGGTTGAATATTGTCTTCGATTAAATAATTGTATATTATCTGTCTTGATTTGATGCCGGTAATTTCCATAATTTTCGATACTTTAGCTCCAGACTTGTATAAGTTGTATGATTGCCTCCTTCTTTGGTTTCTTCATTTTGGGACCTTTCTATCTCCCGAATTTAACTCCTCTTTTCTTAGCAGCTTGATTCCGGCTTTGCATCCTTCGAGAATAAGATTGCGGTTATATTCGGCCAGTGATGCAGATATCTACATGTTAAATCAGCCGACAGCTGAAGATGTATCGAGATTGTCCTGGAGCGAAACAAGTTTGATACGGAGTATTTCCAGCTTAGCACTTGATGCAATCGGCATTATTCAGTGCATCTACCTGAGAAGAGAGGTTCTGCTCTCTCGTAATCACCCTGGTATATCCTATTTTCTCTCGCATACTCTAAATTATATTTAATTTTCCAAAGTTAGCAGATTTAGACTTAATAAACAATAGAAATGTCATTAAAACCTTCTAAGAAATAAATTGAGTGATATTCATATTTTACAATAGGGAAGAAAAAGGCTCAATGCCTCAAATAAAGAAACATTGAGTCTTTATGCTGAATTATGATGAAAATTTGATGAATTATAAATCATTCATTCCCTTTTGTTTAAATATAATATTCATCATTTCATCAAATCATCGGAACTTTTTAAGAAATTCTTTTGTAATGGTATAATAGCGGCCAGTTTTCTTTTCTTCCCGATACGGAGGCCCAGGAGGAAAGTTTTTTATAAAGGTTGAATAAGCAAGAGAATTATCAGTTGGTGTAAGTTTCCAGTTCCTTTTTAAAATGTTTCGAATCTGATAGGTTTCAACCTTGATATTACTAAGTAATAATAACTGCTGAATGTCATTAATACAGAAAGTCAATTTATCCTGGCTCATGGTATCCATGATATTTATGCAGATTTCAGCGAGATCTATTTCTGTATGATTCCTGCTACAATTGATAATTCTGTCGAGAGCTGGCGTATGTATCAGTTGCGGATTGAACCACATTCTACTTTCTTTGTCCGTAGTAAGTTGACGGTGTTGAAGAAAGTAAAGAAATGCTGGAATTTCCGTGATTAGTTTTTGAAGAAAACTCGTATCGTCATTTTTGAGAGGATTAATTTTTCGCACCCAATAACGTGTTTCTCCCGGTTCTATAAGAACAGGGGTATCTTCATTATTGGAACACATGATGAATTTACCAAAAAATTGCACTTCACAGCGGTCTTTACCCTTTGCTTCAATCTTGTATACACTTGCTGTACTTAGATTCTTTAATCGTTCAGAATCCTCTCTACGGTTAAGCAACACTTCGTCAACTCCAATGAGTAATTTGCCGGCCCAATCAGCATTGAACTGGCTACGAAAATCTTCGTTGGTGTTAAATGTGACATTATCCTGAAAGATTGCTTTCAGAAAATTCAGAAAAGTACTTTTACCGGTGTTTCTTTCTTGCGAAACCAAAAGGAGAATTGGTAGTTTCTGTACTGGATTGAGATAAAGAAGCTGAAAGTAATCCATTCCTAACTCATAATGTACCCCGAAAATATGAAGAATAAGTTCTTGTATATGTGAGAACTTCCCTTTTTGAGGGATATAAGTAATCGGCTCATACAGATTAAGGAACGAGCCAATATTCCTCTTATAATCTACGTGACTTGGAACTGTACAGAAACCATCGTATTTAGGAACACTTGCTATGAAGTCTTTCCCATGATCATAACGTAAAGTCCCCATACTCCAAGGGACTCTACGCTTGGCAAATGTGCCATTAATAAGAGGCTGAAAAACTATTTTATAGAGTGTGGTACCAACTCTTACGTATTCATCTGTCATTTCAATTTTTCCCATATCTAAAATTCCTCCCATCCTAATTTTGGTTTATGTTTTACTCCTTTTTGTATCTCTTTGTATAGGCTCTCTTTGTCAATCGGTTTTTTCCTGCTTTTTTCCATCCACTCCATAAGTTCGGTACGTTTGAATTTAAGCATTTTCCCAGGTTGATAATAGGGAATTTTATTTGCCTGAACAAGAGCATAAACCGTTGGCTTAGCAAGGCTGAGTATCTTACAAGCCTCGTTAATACCAATCATTTCTTCCTTTGCTGCTGTCTGTCTCTTTAATAACTGCTTCATCTCATTAATAGAAATCGTCAGTTCTTCCACCTTCTCCAATAGAAAAGCTGTGGCTTGAGGTAATTCCTCGAAATTTAATTTCATCTTCATCATTTTTAATTGATTTTCAGCAAAGAAAGATGGTGTATTATTGGTTAACTGGTGGATTATAAGTTAACCAATGGATAGTAATGTTTTTTCTATATTAATCCCTTGAAAAGGGAAGAGATTGTGCAACGAGCGGTGTTCCGATAGGAATAATTTTTATTGTAAACCGTCCTTCATTACAGGTGAGTTTGCTTGAAATGGTCAGTATCTCAGTATCTTCAAGCATAAGCTGAAAACTTTTTTTGATGAAATGTGCTATTTGCATGTTTGAGCATCCTAACCGCTTTCCGATATTTCTAGCTAAATGGTATAGATCTTTTGATGTAACTCCATTCAAACGACGTGATACAGCTATCTTTATTTCTGTTTTATTGTTTAAGGCCATAATATTTTCTTTCATGACACTCATTTCATTGCTTGTCAGTATATCTTTGAAAGTAGCTTCAAAATAAGACATGACTTCTTTTATAGTATCATCTTTTTCTTTTTTGATACGTTCTCTATCCAATCTTACTTCTTCCTCATGAGAGTACAATATAGAATTATCTGTCTTTTCTTTATTGTCATCAATGGTTTTATGAAATAGTTTTATCGATAGTCTACCATTCCATTTTGTATTTCCCTTTATTGGGGTAACCCTTTTACTTCTTTGATCTTGTACTACATCAATAAGATTACATATTGTAGGTACAATATATTTACAGTAAGCTGTTTCAATCATAAATATGATTGTAATAAAAAGTAGGGTAGTGAAGAGTGAGTATAATACAAGATCCAGACTATGTGGAGAGTTTCCTTTCAATATCAGATATCTGGGAATTGAGGTAATTGAACATATTGCAGTTACATATATTACAGCAAAATGGAATAAATTTAATCTTTTCATAATTAGTGATTTTTTGTTATTGATTTTGATGCAAATATATTTTTGAAGTATCAGAAATTAAAGGAAAAGATTACAAAATGTCTGGTTTTTAATATAATATAAGTATCATACTTCATGAAATCGCCAATCATACTTATAAAAAAGCGAACAAAGAAAATTTATATTTTTAACTGTATTTTGTATTGCTACATAAATCAAAAAGCCGTTGGGAAACTTCGATTTTCCCAACGGCTATACATATAAAAACTTTTGATCACTGTTGCATGTTTATTTCAGATATGCAATTTTATTGCATATTACTTTAGTGATATTTTATCGACAGTTTCTCTTTTCTTTTCACTTACTAATTCAGCATAGATTTGTGTTGTTGCAACATTCTTATGAGTAAGCATTTTTGACACTGTGAAGATGTCCGTACCGGCTGCGATTTGTAGTGTAGCGTACGTGTGCCTAAAGCAGTGGAACAGGATACATGAAGTAAGCAGAGGAAGAAATGAGAAAGACAAACGTAACGAGTTGAATATGAGCAGATATTCTGTTATTTGCTAAAATGAGAAAAAGCAAAAATGGATAAAGTATTGCAGTAGTTCAGTTACCAGAGTGTTAGCTGTCCAGTTACCTAAGGCGAAGAGGTAACAGAATGAAGATTAAAGAATCTGAAACTGCGATAATTTTTCATTGATTCTCAATGTTTTGCATATCAAAGAACGCTTATGTGTGAGGTAATTTTGCCATTAAAAAAATAAGCGTATGAAAGTAGAAAAATTCAAGGTGTTGCTCTACCTGAAAAAGAGCGGTCTTGATAAATTCGGAAAGGCTCCGATAATGGGGCGAATAACGGTAAACAACACGATGGCGCAATTCAGCTGCAAGCTGTCATGTACTCCGGAGTTATGGAATCCAAGAGAAAGCCGACTGAATGGAAAGAGTAAAGAGGCCGTTGATATTAATGCGAAAATTGACCGGCTCTTGCTTTCGGTCAATTCTGCATTTGATTCACTTGTTGAACGTAAGATTGATTTTGATGCGGTAGCTGTAAAAGAGCTTTTGCAGGGAAGTGTGGAAACCCAGATGACTTTGTTGAAACGGCTTGATATGCATATCGAGGACATGCGTTCAAGAATCGGTATTGATGTGGCAAAAACTTCTATGTCAACATATGTTTACACACGCAGATATCTTGGCGAATATATTCAAAAACGATTTAAGACAAGTGATGTCGCTTTTGGGCAGTTGAATGAACATATACCTTGGGAGTTTCAGGATTATATTTTAAAAGATAAAGGTCTTGCGGTGGATACGGCAAGACATTATCTGGCAATCCTGAAGAAAATCTGTCGGATGGCATTCAAGGAAGGATATGCTGAGAAGCGTTATTTTGAGAATTTCAAACTACCACAAGAGAATCGGAAACCACCACGGGCTTTGAGTCGTGAGGATTTTGAGAAGATCCGTGATGTTGTAATACCACCGGAAAGAATCACTCATAATATAGCCAGGGATTTGTTCCTCTTTGCTTGTTACACAGGAGTTCCGTATGCGGATGCAGTTTCAATCACTCGAGAAAATATATACAAGGACGATAAAGGCGATTTATGGTTAAAATACCTGAGAAAAAAGAATGAATATCAAGCCCGTGTCAAACTGCTTCCTGAAGCTATTGCTCTTATAGAAAAATATCGTTCTGAAGACAGGAAAGAGCTTTTCCCAATGATATACCATCCCAATATGAGACGACATATGAAAGGTTTGCGGGATCTGGCAGGTATAAGCTGTGATTTGGTCTATCATATGGGAAGACATACCTTCGGAAGTCTGATAACCCTTGAAGCTGGTGTCCCCATCGAAACAATCAGCAAAATGCTGGGCCATACCAATCTGACAACTACCCAGCTTTATGCAAGGGTAACTCCTAAAAAACTTTTCGAGGATATGGACAAATTTATCGAAGCTACAAGTGATATGAAACTGGTATTATAAAATTAAAAAAGAAAGAATCATGAGAAGTACATATAAGCAACTGTATTATATAAACCGCAGTAAAGTCAAATCTGACGGGACCACATCAATTATGTGCCGTATTACAATAGACGGAAAGGCTGTTGTATTATCGACTGGGTTGTATTGTCAGCCGGAAGAGTGGAACAGCAAGAAAGGAGAAGTCAAAAACAACAGGCTGAATGGAATGCTTGGTGAATATAAAAAACGCGTAGATGAAACTTATGCTGAACTGTTGAAAGTAAACGGTGTCATTAGTGCTGAATTGCTGAAAACAGCCATGACTGGAGCTGTCGGTATCCCGAAGTATATATTACAGGCAGGAGAGGTGGAACGGGAAAATCTAAAAATCCGTTCCATTCAAATAGATTCAACTTCCAGTTACCGGCAATCAAAAATGTATCATTACTACTTGGGTGAGTATATCCGTTCTCTGGGTAAGGAGGACATGCTTTTTACAGATATTACCGAAGAATTCGGTATTAATTACGTTTTGTATCTGAAAACAAATTACCCTCATAAGTCGTCATACCGGAACCATTGTCTTTGTTGGCTGAAACGCCTGGTCTATCTTGCTGTGGACAACGGAATTTTGAGATATAATCCTTTGGATGATATAAAATATGAAAAGAGGCTACCCGCAAAGCTTATGTATATAAGCAAGAAACAACTTCAGGAGATAATGAGCAGTCCTAAACCAGATCCATTACAAGAACTGGCAAGAAGGACCTTTATATTTTCATGTTTTTGCGGTTTGGCTTATGTTGATGTACGCAATCTTTATCCGCATCATATTGGTACAACTGCAGAAGGGCGGAAATATATCAGAACTTATCGTAAGAAAACAAGCGTTGAGTCGTTTATTCCGTTGCATCCGATAGCAGAGCAGATAATATCCTTGTATAATACGACAGATGACAGTAAACCCATTTTCCCGTTACCAATACGTGATATGATTTGGTTTGAAATACATGAGTTGGGATTTTCCCATCAGTTCAAACATAACCTGTCATATCATCAAAGTCGTCACACTTTTGGTACCCTGATGGTCTCTGCAGGGGTTCCTATGGAAAGCATATCCAAAATGATGGGACATACAAATATCAGAACGACACAAGGATACGCAAAAGTTACAGATGACAAGATTTCAGAAGATATGGATAAACTAATGGAGAAAAGAAAACATATAATCAACCCCGATAATATTTAACGTATGGAAAGAGGAAAAATAGCCATTGACGGGTATGGAAATATAAAAATTCAAACAAAATGTACTTCTGATATTTGGATGAATGAGCCGGAGTTAGTGGATTTTTTTAACATTATAGCACCTACTTTCAGAGCTGCAGTCCGAGCCATCTATAAAAAGGGTATATTGAAATCAGGAGAAGTCGAAAAACGTGTTAAACGAAAAGATGGGTTCTATGAAAATCTTTATAGTGTGGAAATGATTTTTGCATTGGCTTTCCAATTGGATACTTATGTAGCCAGTCAATTACGGAATTTTTTGATATATAGAGCTATGAATACATCAGCAAAAAATTTCTTTTGCTTTATTAATCAAAAAGGGGTTAATGTAAAATGTTAAAATGTGAATTGTAATGAGAGCCGATAGCGGAGTAGGACGGTACCTTCAGCTATCGGCTCTTGCCGTTTCAATTAGAATTATCTTGTTTTATAAGCTTGTTTATAATTTTCCTGAAGCATTTTTTCAATGTCGCTTTCTCTGTATAGGATTTTACCACCTAATTGATAGTATGATATTATTCCTTCATTACGATAATCTTGAAGTGTCCTTCTGCTGAGTCTTAATAGAATTGACACTTCCTTATCTGTCAGATAACGTTCTCCATCCAATAATGGACGGTTTGCTAGAGCCATATTCTCAATTCTGTTTCGCATGCGTTCAAAACTTTCCATAATGTGTTGAATCCATGCATTACTGTCAGTATTAAAATCATTCATCTTTTATTTGGATTTAGTGGTTGTGTAATCTTATAAGATTTAGACTCTCTTTTTAGTGGTACGAGGATTGTTTTTTATTCTTATTGCAATATTCTGTACATCTTCGGGCTTATAGAACATTTTGTGTTTTATCTGTGAGAAAGGTAATGTTCCGTTATCGCGTAAAGTCTGTAAAGTACGCGGAGATATATTCAGAAAATTACATACTTCCTGGTTGTCCATCCATTTGTTTAATTTCTTGTCATTCCTTTGGTTACAAATTTCCATAACCTTTTGCTCGAACTGTTCGAACTTTCGTACCATTTCCTCAAACATTTGTTTTTCAATTCCTACAAATTCCATTTTGCCTCCTTTTTTAGTTATCGTTTGAAAATTGTTTTGCTGCAAATAAAAGACATAACATGCGTAAAGCAATGGATTTATGAAAACTGGCAACTTGTTGCGCCGTTTGTCCGGGTAACGGAGCCATTTCTCAAAAAAATCTCACGTGAGCCACGTAGTGAGTTGTTAAAGCCCCTTTTGTTTATTGCTGAACTTTGCCGCAGGAACAAGAAAAAAAGACAGAACATGAAAGTGATAACGATGGAAAGTTCCGCATACAAGGCAATGATGGAACAGATAGCAGAAGTGGCCGGCTATGTCCGTGAAATCAGGGAGGCGATGAAACGTGAAAATACGGACAGGCTTCTCGACACGAATGAAGCCGCCAGAGAACTGGGCATAAGCAAGCGGACCTTGCAGCGCATGAGGGATGATCACCGTATCAGATACGTGGTCCTGCGGCGCAAATGCCAGTACAGGCTCTCGGAAATCCGGAGGATTCTTGACTCCCATACCATCCGGGAGGACGGCAGGACACTCGAAGAACTGCACCATAACAGCAGACTGCCCACGGGAAACGGCAGGCAGCCGAAAGGAAGGAGGACATGAACATGGAACTGCTGACAAAGAAACTGTTTGAGCAGTGGATGGAAACCATCCTTGAAAGGCTTGAACGTCAGGACGAGATGCTGCTTGCCCTGAAAGCACCGGAAAAACGGGAACACATGCCGGACAGGATACGGCTCTTTGACAACCAGGACCTGTGCCTGCTGCTCCAGATAAGCAAACGGTCACTGCAACGCTACCGCAGCACGGGAGCCTTGCCCTACAAGATACTGGGCAAGAAGACCTATTACAGCGAAGATGACGTGCTGAAATTCCTGTCGGAACACGTAAAGGACTTCCAGAAGGACGATGTCGAGTTCTACAAGGCTCGTATCCATAATTTCTTTAATAAATAACAATTAAAAATTATTCAAATGGCAAAGAAAAGCGACGAAAAGGACGTGCTGATAGTCCGTGACGAAAAGACGGGCGAAATCAGCGTGGTAGCCGGCCTTAATGCGGACGGCTCGCCCAAGCGGACTCCGGCAAGGCTGGACAACGCAAAGGATTTTCTACTGTTCGACAAGCATGGCGACATGCTCGACAACTTTTTCAAAAACTTCTTCCGGCAATGCAAGGAACCCAGCCGCTTCGGTTTCTACCGCATAGCGGCGGATCAGGTGGATTCACTTCTGGGAGTGATGAAAGACCTGCTGCAGAATCCTTATCAGAACAAGGACATCCTTGCCCCGCACAAGGTGGACACATTCCCCTATCAGATGCAGGCGGAAGAAGAGAAAAAAGAGAAGAAAGAGGAACAGGGTGAAACCCCAAAACAGGAAAACATGGAACAGAAACAGGAAAAAACGCAGGAAAAGCCTCAGACCCGACAAGGCTATCAGCCCATTGACGAGAGTTCAATCAACTGGCAGGAACTGAAAGAGAAATGGGGCATCGACCGTGAGGAGCTTGAAAAGTCCGGTGACCTGCAGAAGATGCTCAACTACGGCAAGTCGGATCTGGTGAAAGTGTCCCCAAAGTTCGGGGAGGAAACCTTTGAACTGGACGCCCGCCTGTCATTCAGGAAAAACGAGGACGGCAGCATCGGTCTTGTACCGCATTTCATCCGCAAGGAACAGAAACTTGACGAATACAAAGGACACAAGTTCTCGGAATATGACAAAAGGAACCTGAAGGCTACCGGCAACATGGGGCGTGTGATTGACCTTGTGAACAAGGAAACCGGAGAGATTATCCCCTCGTACATCAGCATTGACCGCAAGACGAACGAAATCACCGATGTCCCTGCCAGCAAGGTACGCATACCGGAAAGAATCGGAAAGACGGAAATCACCAAGCAGGAGCAGGAAATGCTCCGTGCGGGGCTGCCGGTAAAAGACAAGCTGGTGGAACGCAATGACGGAAGGAAGTTCGTAACGACCCTGCAGGTGAATGTGGAACAGCGCGGAGTCGAGTTCGTGCCGGGCACCGGAAAGTCCCCGCGTACCGTACAGAAACAGGACAACACGGAACTGCCGGAACTGGAACCGGACATGAACGACGCTGAAAAGCAGGATGCGAAGCAGCAGAAAAGGAACACATGGACGAACGAGGACGGCAGTATCCGCGGCATCACCAAATGGTGCGGCAAGCCCCTGACAGAACAGCAGCAGGCGGACTACAAGGCAGGCAAGACCATCAGACTGGAGAACGTGACGGACAAGCAGGGGCAGCACGCCATCATGTATGTCAAGTTCAATCCGGAAAAGGGACGCCCGTACCGCTACGATGAAAATCCGGACAATGCCCAGAAAGTCGCCCCGTCGAACGAAAGCCGGACACAGGTGGCCGTGAACAGCGAGGGCAAGACGAACGAGGCGACCAAGAACATCAAGGAGCCGCTGCAGCAGGGACAGTCAGCCCCGAAGGATGACGCACAGAAGCAGCAGCAGGAAAAGCCCAAGAAAAACAAAGGCATGAAGGTATAGTCCCCGCACACCACTAAATCCAAAAACATAAAAAACAGAATCAAAACAAATCAGTATGAAAACAATCATAGCAGAAAAGCCCAGTGTGGCACGTGAAATTGCCCGCATCGTGGGTGCCGGCAAGCGAGAGGAAGGTTATCTGACCGGAAACGGTTATAATGTAACATGGGCATTCGGACATCTTGTCCAGCCCGCCATGCCGGAAGAATACAACCTGCACGGCTTTGTACGCAGCAATCTGCCCATCATTCCCGAAATCTTCACGCTTGTTCCCCGACAGGTAAGGACGGAAAAAGGATACAAGGCGGACAGCAGCGTGGTCGCCCAGATAAAAATCATCACCAGACTGTTCAAGGACAGCGAGCAGATTATTGTGGCGACCGATGCCGGCCGCGAAGGTGAGCTGATATTCCGATACCTCTATCATTATATCGGCTGTACGGTCCCGTTCGTGCGTCTGTGGATAAGCAGCCTGACGGACAAGGCTATCTGTGAGGGACTGAAACACCTTGAAGACGGAAGCAGGTATGACAACCTTTACCATGCCGCCAAAGCCCGAAGTGAAGCCGACTGGCTGGTGGGGATAAACGGAACGCAGGCACTGTCCATCGCAGCCGGACGCGGAACCTACTCGGTGGGACGTGTCCAGACGCCGACACTGGCGATGATCTGTGAACGCTATTGGGAAAACCGCCGTTTCACCCCCGAAGCTTTCTGGCAGCTGCATATCTCGGCAAAGGTACAGGACAGTGACGGAATCGTGAAAATGCCGTCGGTGGAGAAATGGAAGGACAAGGCAACCGCAACAGCCCTATATAATAATGTAAAAGAGAGCAACACGGCTACTGTCGTGAAAGTCGAACGAAAGGAGAAAATCGAAGAAACACCGCTTCTGTATGACCTGACCACACTCCAGAAGGATGCGAACACGAAGTACGGGTTCACGGCAGAGCAGACACTTGACATCACGCAGAAACTTTATGAGAAGAAACTCGTCACCTATCCCCGAACCGGCAGCCGATACATCCCGGAAGATGTCTTTGCGGAAATACCGAAACTGCTGGCTTTCATCGGCAGGCTCTCACAATGGAGCGGCAAGGTCCCGCAAAAGCCGGAGCCTACCCGAAGAAGCGTTGATGACAGCAAGGTAACAGACCACCACGCACTGCTGGTTACGGGAGAAAAGCCCCTGTTCCTCTCCGAAGATGAAAGCAAGGTGTACCATCTGATAGCGGGACGCATGATAGAAGCTTTTTCGGAAAAATGCGTGAAGGACGTGACAGCCGTTACGGTGGAATGTTCCGGCGTGGCGTTCTCAACCAAAGGTCATGTAGTGAAACAGGCCGGATGGCGTGCCGTCTGCAAGGAAGAACAGGAAGAGACGATACTTCCGGACTGGAAAGAAGGGGAACTGCTGCACCTAAGCGGCTGTTCCATGACGGAAGGAAAGACCAAGCCCAAGCCCCTCCATACGGAAGCCACCCTGCTCTCGGCGATGGAAACGGCCGGCAGGGAAATCGAGGACGAGGAACTGCGTCAGGCACTGAAGGACTGCGGTATCGGAACCCCCGCCACCCGTGCCTCCGTCATTGAAACGCTCTTTGCCCGCGAATATGTGACAAGGCAGAAGAAATGCCTTGTGCCCACAGAAAAAGGGCTTGCCCTCTATTCCATTGTCAAGACCATGCGCATTGCCGACGTAGCCATGACCGGCGAATGGGAAAAGGAACTGGCGTGCATCGAACGCGGAGAGGTACCTGCCGGAAAGTTCCGCAAGGAGATTGAGGAATATGCGACATCCATCACCTCCGAACTGCTGTCGTGCGAAAAGCTGTTCGGGAAAAAGGATTCAGGCTGCACGTGTCCCAAGTGCGGAACGGGCAGGATGCAGTTCTTCGGCAAGGTGGTACGATGCGACAACACGGAATGCGGCCTGCCCATATTCAGGCTGAAAGCCAACAGGATGCTTACCGACGATGAAATCAGGGAACTGCTGACAAAGGGAAAGACGGGTGTCCTGAAGGGATTCAAAAACAAGCAGGGCAAGCGTTTCGATGCCGCCCTGGTCTTTGATGCCGACTTCAACACCGGTTTTGTCTTTCCGGAAAGAAAGGACGGTGCGGCATCCGCCAAAAAGAGAAAGTGAGGAATGGGAAGTAAGGGGTAATCCGCCTTTCGGATGAATTATCAGCGGAAATTATTTCGTATTTCATCCGGATTGGACTACCTTTGCCACTGATTCAAGGTTCATAAATCATCATACTGATCAAGACTTTGGATTTAGTGGTGGCACTCGGAGGGATACCGGGTGCCTTTTTCTTCCCTTTCCCCGTATATCCGGACATTTGTCAAATCACTAAATCCATTGTAAAAATGAACAAGAAGAATCTTGAACAGACCGAACTTTCCTATTACGGTCTGTATCTGCTGAACTATCTCAAGGAAAACAAGTTTGAACAGGCTTCCGATGCCGCCTTCGTGAAGGCGCGTGCCGATGAAGCCGCAGAAGCCTATGAGCGTGCAAGGCTTGAGGGGTACACTCCCGACGGTGCGCAGGAGATTGCCATGTCCGCACTCGTCCACGGCCTGCACTATTCCCGATACGCCATCCTGCGTGAAGTCGTGGAAAGCGAGTTTCATGAAGAGATTCCGGAAGACGCGCGTGAGGGCTTCGTAGAGAAACTGCTGCCGCTTGTGGGCAACGTATTCTCCATTTACGACCTGTCAGACGACCAGTTCGCCCTGTCGTCCGACTATGACCTGCTCTATACGGAGCTGATGGGAGCCGTCGTCCTTTACCTGAGGGAGTATGGCATTTAACCGCAAGCAGAAACTGCGCGACAACATCGAGGCGATACGGACGGCATTCACACTGGAGAAGGAACAGCGCACGCCCACCGCGCGTGAACGTGTGCTGCTGGAAAGGTATTGCGGCTTCGGGGGACTGAAGTGCATACTGAATCCCGCCAGAGAACTGACGGATGCCGTCCATTGGGCGAAATCTGACCTCGACCTGTTTGCCCCGACCATCGAACTGCACCGGCTGATCCGTGAGAACAGCCGGGATGAAAGGGTATACAAAAGTTATGTGGACTCGCTGAAATCATCGGTACTGACAGCCTTCTACACGCCGGCGGAGGTTACGGGTGCAATAGCGGAAGCCCTGTATGACCGCAAGGTGCGTCCCGACCGCGTACTGGAACCGTCCGCCGGTATGGGTGCTTTCGTGGATGCGGTGCTGCAATACCAGCCGCAGGCGGATGTGATGGCTTTCGAGAAGGACCTGCTGACGGGCAAGCTGCTGGGCTGTCTTTACCCGGAACAGAAAATCCGCACGATGGGTTTCGAGAAAATCGAAAAGCCGTTTCTGAACCATTTTGACCTTGCCATCTCCAATATCCCTTTCGGGGATTTCGGAGTGTTCGATGCGGAGTTCAGCCGCAGCGCATCCTTTGGCAGACGTTCGGCACAGAAAGCCATCCATGACTATTTCTTCCTGAAAGGTCTGGATGCGGTGCGTGACGGCGGCATCGTGGCGTTCATCACCTCGCAGGGGGTATTGAACAGCTCGAAGGTATCCGTCAGGAACGAGATGTTCAGCAAGGCGAATCTGGTATCGGCAATCCGACTGCCCAACAACCTGTTTACCGACAATGCAGGCACGGAAGCCGGCAGCGACCTGATCATCCTGCAAAAAGACCTGCAAAAGAAAGAACTGACACAGGAAGAGAGGGTACTGACCATCATACAGACGGAACATAACGGCGGACTGACGGAGAACGCCTATTTTGCCTACCACACGGAACGTATCGTACATACCGATGCGAAGAGGGGTACCGACCCGTACGGAAAGCCCGCCATGATATATACGCACAGCGGAGGTGTGGAAGGTATCGCGACAGACCTGGGCAGGATGCTTGCGGAGGACTTGCGCAAACGTCTGGACATGGAACTTTATCATGGACGCAGGACAGCAGCGGAACAGACCGTACAATCCGCCATGAGCATCTCCATACCGAAAACTGAAACAGTGAAGGCGGAAAGGTCAGTTCCCGAACCTGACCCCGTCCGGCAGCAACCGGAGAACAAGGATGCAGCGACAGAAGAAAAGGCACAACCGGTTGCGGAAAGACTGGAGACCGGGACGCATGAGCCGGAACAGGTTCCAACCGTGCAGCTGACACTCTTTGACCTGTGGGAATATACGGAAGAGGAACGCAATCAGGCCCTTTCGGGCAAAAAGAAAAAGTCCGCAGCCAAGTCAAAGGAAAAGAACGGCAAGAAGCAGGCACAGGTTACGCCGAAGGTTACGGATAAACCGGCGGCTGCATCTGCCGTTTCCCCGCAAACGGAGACTGAAGACGAAAAGGCGGAAGATGTGAAAGCGGAAGATGTGGAAGCCAAAGAAACGGCAGTCCAAGCCCATCCGGACGACATATATGCGGATATAGACTGGGAGGAAAACCCGCCCATCAACGGTTTTTACGAAACCATGATGCACCTTACCCCCGAAGTGCGTATCCAGCTCAGGCATGAGGCGGAGAAACACAGACAGGAACTGCTTGCGAAGTCCGGCATGAAAGACACCCTCGACCCGGCGTTTGTGCCATCGTCGGATTCCCGGCCGGTGCAGCAGGTTGACATGACACACGGGTCAGAACAGGCACCGGAAGATGAAAGCCCTTTGCCGGAAGGTATGACCGCTACGGCTGAGAATCCGTCCGTACAATCCGGACAGACGGGAACGACTTCCGCTTCGCTGTTCCCGGAATATGATACGGAACCTGCCAAGGAGGAAGCTGCCGACCTGACACCGCACCCGTACAGCGGGACGGTGGAAGCCCATCACCGTGACGGCTCAATGGTGGCGGAAGGGACCGTCGTCGGGTATCTGAGGGACATCACCCCCTATGGAGCCACCTTCCATCCGCTTGACCTGAAAGGCTACCAGAAGGAAAAGGCCCTGCTGTATATATCCATCCGTGACGCCTATGAACGCCTGTACCGGAATGAGGCGGAAAACCGGACGGAGGACAGCCGTCAGCGTGAATACCTGAACGTGTCCTATGACGAGTTCGTGATGCGTTACGGCAACCTGAACGCCAGACAGAATGCAAAACTTCTGATGATGGATGCCTCCGGGCGTGACGTCCTTGCACTGGAACGTGCCGAAGAGGGGAAATTCGTGAAGGCGGACATTTTCGAGCGTCCCGTTTCCTTTTCGGTGGAAACATACGTCAATGCCGGGTCGCCCGAAGAAGCCCTGTCCGCCTCGCTCAACAGATATGGCGGCATAGACCTCGACTTCATGCGTGCCATTACCGACAGCACGGAAGAGGAACTGCTCGGAGCCCTGCAGGGACGTATCTATTACAACCCGCTTGTTTCAGGCTATGAGATAAAGGACCGATTCATTGCCGGAAACGTGATAGACAAGGCGGAGCGTGTGGAAGAATGGATAAACGACCATCCCGGACATGAGCGGCTTGCGGATGCGGAGCAGTCTCTTGATGCCCTGAAAGCCGCCACGCCGCAGCGTATCGGTTTTGAGGAACTGGACTTCAATTTCGGCGAGCGATGGATTCCGACAGGCATCTATGCCGCCTACATGAGCCATCTGTTTGACACGGAAGTGAAAATCTCCTATTCGCCGAGCCTTGACGAGTTTTCGGTGGCATGTGCCTACAAGAACATGAAAATATGGGAGGAGTTCTGTGTAAAGGGCTATTACCGGAACTATGACGGCATGAGTCTGCTGAAACACGCTCTGCACAACACCTGCCCCGACATGATGAAGAAGGTCGGCGAGGACGAGAACGGAAACGACATCAAGGCACGCGACAGCGAGGGCATCCAACTCGCCAACGCAAAGATTGACGAAATCCGTAACGGCTTTACTGAGTGGCTGGAGGAACAGTCGCCACAGTTCAAGGAGCGTCTGACGACCATGTATAACCGGAAGTTCAACTGCTTCGTTCGACCGAAATATGACGGCTCGCACCAGACATTTCCCGACCTGAACATGAAGGGGCTGGAAAGCCGGGGTGTGAAAAGCATCTACCCATCGCAGAAGGATTGTGTCTGGATGCTGAAACAGAACGGAGGCGGGATCTGCGACCATGAGGTTGGAACCGGCAAGACGCTGATAATGTGCATCGCAGCACATGAAATGAAACGTCTCCGGCTTGCCCACAAACCGATGATTATCGGGCTGAAGGCGAATGTCTCCGAAATTGCGGCGACCTATCAGACAGCCTATCCGAACGCACGTATCCTGTATGCCTCGGAAAAGGACTTTTCAGCTGCCAACCGCGTTCGGTTCTTCAACAACATCAAGAACAATGACTATGACTGCATCATCATGTCGCACGACCAGTTCGGAAAAATCCCGCAGTCGCCGGAACTGCAACAACGCATCCTGCAGGAAGAACTGGATACGGTGGAGGAAAATCTGGAAGTGCTGCGCTCGCAGGGCAAGGACGTGTCACGTGCGATGCTGAGAGGACTGGAGAAACGCAAATTCAACCTGCAAGCCAAGCTGGACAAGGTAGAACACGCGATAAAGTCGAGGACGGACGATGTGGTGGACTTCAGGCAGATGGGCATCGACCATATTTTCATAGACGAGTCGCACCAGTTCAAGAACCTGACGTTCAACACAAGGCATGACCGTGTGGCGGGTCTGGGAAACTCGGAAGGCAGCCAGAAGGCACTGAACCTGCTGTTTGCCATCCGCACCATCCAGGAGCGGACGGGAAAGGATCTGGGAGCGACGTTTCTGTCGGGCACGACCATCAGCAACTCGCTGACGGAGCTGTACCTGCTGTTCAAATACCTGCGTCCGAAGGAGCTGGAAAGACAGGACATCCGATGCTTTGACGCATGGGCTGCAATCTTCGCCAAGAAGACGACGGATTTCGAGTTCAATGTGACGAACAACATCGTGCAGAAGGAACGCTTCCGCTACTTCATCAAGGTGCCGGAGCTGGCGGCGTTCTACAACGAGATAACGGACTACCGCACGGCGGAGGATGTGGGCGTGGACCGTCCGCACAAGAACGAGATACTGCACAACATACCGCCCACACCCGACCAGGAACATTTCATCAAACAACTGATGGAATTTGCCAAGACGGGCGATGCCACACTGCTCGGCAGATTGCCGTTGTCGGAAACGGAGGAAAAGGCGAAGATGCTCATCGCCACGGACTACGCAAGGAAGATGGCACTGGACATGCGCATGATAGACCCGGAATATGAAGACCACCCGGACAACAAGGCGAGCCACTGCGCAAGGATGATAGCGGAATACTACCATCGGTATGAGGCTCAGAAAGGAACGCAGTTCGTGTTTTCGGATCTGGGAACATACCAGACGGGAGAAGGCTGGAACGTGTACAGCGAAATCAAGCGCAAATTAGTGGAGGACCACGGCATACCGGCACAGGAAATCCGGTTCATACAGGAGTGCAAGACGGAAAAGGCACGCAAGGCGGTGATTGCCGCCATGAATGAAGGTTCGGTACGTGTGCTGTTCGGCTCGACGAGTATGCTGGGTACGGGTGTGAACGCACAGAAACGATGTGTGGCCATCCATCATCTTGACACACCGTGGCGCCCATCCGACCTTGCACAGCGTGACGGGCGTGGTGTGCGTGCGGGAAACGAGATCGCCAAGCATTTTGCCGGCAATAATGTGGATGTCATCATCTATGCGGTGGAAAAGTCGCTGGACTCGTACAAGTTCAACCTGCTGCACTGCAAGCAGACGTTCATCAGTCAGCTGAAGAGCGGCGCGATGGGTGCGAGAACCATAGACGAGGGAGCGATGGACGAGAAATCCGGCATGAATTTTTCGGAATACATGGCGATACTGTCGGGAAACACCGACCTGCTGGACAAGGCGAAGCTGGAGAAGAAGATAGCCTCGCTGGAGGGTGAACGCAAATCGTTCAACAAGGGCAGACGCGAAACCGAACGGAAACTTGAATCCAAAACCGCCACATTATCCGACTCGACAGAGAAAGCCAAGGGTATGACGGAAGACTGGGAAAAGTTTACGGCAGCGCTACAGACCGACAAGGACGGCAACCACCTGAATCCGATACGGGTGGACGGACTGGAACAGACGGATGAAAAATCCATCGGCAAACGCCTGCAGGAGATAGCGAAGAACGCCACGACCGGCGGACAGTACAAGCGTGTAGGCGAACTGTACGGCTTCCCCATCAAGGTGGTCAGCGAAAGGACGCTCAAAGAAGGTCTGGAGTTTATCGACAACCGCTTTGTCATAGAAGGCAATTACAAGTACACCTACAACAACGGGCATCTGGCAATGGCTGACACACATGCCGCCGCCACGAATTTCCTGAACGCACTGGAAAGGATACCGGGCATCATCGACCAGTACAAGGAAAAGATCGCCACGCTGGAGCGTGAAATCCCGCAGTTGCAGGAGATAGCCGGGAAGACATGGAAAAAGGAGGACGAGCTGAAACAGCTGAAATCCGAACTCGCCGCACTGGACCGCAAGATACAGCTGGAGCTGGCTCCCGTTCACGGAGAAACATTCGGACAAGGGCAGGAGCATGGTGGCGGTCAGGTGGTGCCAAAAGCGGAGAACGTGCCGAAGCCAGGTATCGCCGCTCCGAATAATATCCGTGACCATGTTATTATAGGTAGGTCGGAGATAGAGCATCGGGAAACCCGTGGAATGAAATTTTGAGAAATAGCCGATGACGGAGTTAAGTGCCTGCCATCGGCTATTTTATTTAATCATACCATCCTCTCTTGCGCTCTAAACTCATTCGGTGTACATCCCACTACCTTTTTGAACACTCGGCTTAAATGATGAGGATATTGGAATCCTACTTCGTAAGCAATCTCACTAACCGTTTTGCTTGTACTCGCCAACAATTCCTTTACACGATTAATAACGGCGAGATGGATGTATTCGATGGCTGACTTTCCTGTCTCTTTCTTGATAAGGTCGCCGAAATAGTTGGCTGAGAAATGAAGTTGGTCGGCACACCATGCAACTGTGGGCAAACCATTTTGTTCCGGCTTGTCTGAATTAAAGTAATCAAGCATCAATGCCTCAAAACGTGTAAGTACATCGCGGTTGATAACCTCACGTGTGGCAAACTGACGGTCATAAAAACGAAGACAATGATTGAGCAGGACTTCAATATTGGAAGTAATAATGCCGCGACTATGCTTGTCAATAATGTGATGCAATTCTTCTTGTATTTCAGCAAAGCAGTTGAAAATAGTCTGTCGTTCACGCTCGGACATATGCAAAGCTTCATTTACTTCGTAAGAAAAAAAAGTATATTCCTTCATCTTACGGGCCAGGCTTGTGCCACGCAACAAATCAGGATGGAATAATAGAGCATAACCTTCCGGATTGACAGTTTCACCGCCATCATCAATACCTGCTACTTGCCCTGGAGCCACAAAAACTAACGTACCTTCCTGATAGTCATACTGGCTACGACCGTATGTCAGTTTACCATGTATCTTTTCTTTCAAATAAATGCCATAGAAGCCGTAATACTTGCGTTTATGTTTTAGTACCTTAACTTCCCGAAAATCGATAAACGTGACCAAAGGGTTGAGTGTTTCAATCCCCAAAAACTCATTGTAATCATGAATGTTACTGATATTTATTATGTCTCCCATATTTCCCTCAATTATTTTAGTTAATGTTACAAAAATACTCTTTTTTATGGTCTTTTTATCGTACTGAAAGTCAAATCTGTAAAATCGGTGCAAGATTCAGTGATATGTGTTATTTGATAGTCTGGATATTAATCTTACAGTCGGAATTTCGTTGATATTGGTGTTCCATTCTGTAATCTGTGTATAGATGAAGGATCACTTACATACTACCTTTGCATTATCAAAATTATAAAGTCAAAATGAAAATGATTATCAATATCTGTCTGCTTATGGCAACATTATCTTTCAGTAATTGTGACAAAAAACAATACGAATCCAATCCACCTTCCGACAACGAAAACATTTCTGTTTCTGAAACCAAGGATCACCTTACTATCCACAGTACTATTGCCGATGTATTAACCCATCCTGCATTCGACGGGTTCAGCCGCTACATTCTGCCACTGGAATGGGGGTATGATGCAGACATGCAGCTCTCTAATGTGTCTCGGTTACTTCCTTACCATAATTACATAGATGCGGAGCGGTGTGTAGGTTATATCAATCAAATGATTGATTCGGTAGCCACCGGACGCAGAATTTATTATGACCTGGGACGTGAGGATGCCGGGCTGTTCTTCTTCCGCGGACGACCGGGCGCACCGTTCGCTGTTATCTGTCCCGGAGGCGGATTCTCGTATGTAGGTTCCATTCACGAAGGCTTTCCTCACGCATTGGTTTTGAGCCAGATGGGATATAATGTTTTTGTTATCCAATATCAGACTGGCAGTGCGCAAACAGCTTGTGAAGACTTGGCTGCAGGTATTGAGTATATCTTCCGTCACGCCACGGAATTGCAAGTCGATACAGCTGGCTACTCCGTGTGGGGCAGTTCAGCGGGAGCGCGTATGGCGGCTTATATCGGTTCTTATGGCACTGCTGCTTTTGGAGGTGCGCAACTTCCACGTCCAAGTACGGTAGTAATGGCATACACAGGGCACAGTGAATACACACGGCAAGATCCGCCAACGTATGCTGTAGTTGGATCGAACGATGGAATTGCCAATCCAAATACAATGCGCCGTCGTACGGAAGCATTGCAGGCTATTGGCATACCGGCAGAATTTCACCTTTATCCTAACCTACGTCACGGTTTTGGGCTGGGTATAGGTACAAGTGCCGAAGGCTGGATTGACGGTGCAGTCCGTTTCTGGGAAGAAAACCGATAAAAAAGTTCAAACATGAACTCACATCTGAACTAATGTGTATTATGGGTATCCCTGACAAGTCCATTCGGTAAAATGGGTGTTTATATCTGTAATCTGTGTATGGACAGAAGACTTTTACCGATGTAATTTTGCATCATAACTTTGATAATACATTAAAAATAAAAAGAATATGGATACAGTAAAATTAAGCAACGGCGTGGAAATGCCTATTTTGGGTTATGGAGTCTATCAAGTTTCACCATCGGAATGTGAACGGTGCGTAAGGGATGCCATCAGCGCAGGCTACCGCCTGATTGATACGGCACAGGCGTATGGCAACGAACAGAACGTGGGTAATGCCATCCGGAATTGCGGTGTACCCCGTGAGGAACTGTTCATCGTGACGAAGGTATGGATTTCCAATGCCGGCTACGAGCGTGCAAAAGCCTCTATTGATGAATCTTTACGCAAACTTCAGACCGACTACATCGACCTGCTACTCATTCATCAGCCGTTCAGCGATTATTACGGCACATGGCGTGCAATGGAGGAAGCGTACAAGGCTGGCAAGCTGCGTGCCATCGGCGTATCAAACTTCTATCCCGACCGCTTCATCGACCTGGCGGAGTTCAGCGAAATACCGCCCATGGTCAATCAGGTGGAAACGCACGTGTTCAACCAACAGATAGAGGCACAGAAGATTATGGAGCAATACGGCACACACATTATGGCATGGGGACCGTTCGCCGAAGGACGCAACAACTTCTTCGGTAACGAAACACTGATAGCCGTCGGCACAAAATACAACAAGAGCGCGGCACAGACCGCCCTGCGCTACCTCATCCAACGCGGCGTGATTGTCATTCCGAAATCTGTCCGCAAGGAACGTATGGAGCAAAATATCAATGTGTTCGACTTCACGTTGAGCGACGAGGACATGCAGCGCATTCGCCAGTTGGACTTGGGGCAGAGCCTGTTCTTCTCACACTATGACCCGCAGACGGTGAAATGGCTTTGCAATTATGGTAAGAGCAAATAAGGACAAGCGACTGAAAGTGCTGTTGGTAAACGGAAGTCCGCATCGCAGTGGAAATACGTTTACCGCACTTTCGGAAGTGGCGAGAACGTTGGAAGAAGAAGGCATGGAGGCTGAAATCGTCCACGTCGGCAACCGTCCCGTGCAGGGGTGTATCGGTTGCTACAAGTGCAGGGAAAAAGGTGTCTGCGTATTTCAGGATGAAACGTACCTGACCTTGCGCGAGAAACTGGCGGAAGCGGATGGCATCATCATCGGTTCGCCAGTCTATTTCGGCGGACCGTCGGGAAGCCTCTGTGCCTTGCTCGACCGCCTGTTCTATTCCAGCGGCCGGTTGGCACAGTACAAGCCGGCGGCATCCGTGGTGGTCTGCCGTCGCGGAGGAGCCACCGCCACTTTCGACCGGCTGAACAAATACTTCACCATACTCAATATGCCCGTCGTTCCGTCACAATACTGGAACAGCGTGCACGGGCGGAATCCGGGCGAAGCCTTGCAGGATGCGGAAGGCCTGCAAACCATGCGCACGCTGGCTCGCAACATGGCTTGGATGCTGCGCAACCTGCGCGACAGTACTCACCCCTTCGAAACCGAAGAAAGGCTACATACAAACTTTATCCGATAATTTGCGTATGAGAACAATATTCCAGATATTCTGCCTGCTGCTTGCCGCGACAACGGCAACGGCTTGTAACAACACAGAAGAAAACGAATGGTTGCCGGAAGTAACGGTAGAAACTATTGTTACGACCGACATAACCGCCACATCCGCCATTTCCGGCGGACGCATCTCCGGTAACATGGAAGACATCACCGAGTTCGGTATCTGCTGGGGAACCTCCGCCGAGCCGACCGTGAGCGGTTCGCATGCGGCATCGGACGGATCTCCCGAATCATTTGCCTGCTATATAATGGGACTTACTCCCGGCACTACTTACTATGTCCGTGCATACGCCACCCTTGCGTCGGGTACGGTGTATGGAACGGCACGCCGCTTTACCACCGCGGACGAAGACGGCGGAGAAGGCAGCGAGGACGAGATGCAACTACAGATTTATCTTTGGCCCGAAGGCAATATGCCAGCAGTAACAAGCTATACCATAAACAACGGCAATTATCAGGACGACCCAGACTTCTGTCCCAATATGGTGTGGTATCCTGTACCGGACAACGTGGAGGTGAAAGGTGCCGTGATGGTTTGCCCGGGCGGGGCGTTCATGTTCCGTAGTCCCAATGAAGGAGCACCCGTTGCCCGGCGGTTAGCAGAACTGGGTTGGCAAAGTTTTGTAGTGAACTATCGTGTCCGTCCCTATACGATGGAAGAAGGTAGTCTGGATTTGGCCCGAGCCATCCGTTATGTCCGCAGCCATGCCGCCGACTATGGCATTGACTCCAATCATATCGCATCGGTAGGCTTCTCCGCGGGAGGCATCCTCTGTGGCGATGAAGCATTGCACTTCGACGGACAAGTAAACGGAACGGCACTGGACGATGGATATATACCCGATGAACTCGACCAGGTTTCGGCCGACGTATGCGCCATCGGCATGATTTACTCGTTCTACGGACGGTTGAGCGTATCAAATAACAACGTGGATGATTTGCGTGCCGGAAATATTCCTCCCACATTCTATACTTACGGCACGGAAGATCCGTTCTACCGCCAGTTCATTGCCAACGCCAACGCTACCCGTGAAGCCGGGGTGCAGGTAGAAGAACATGTACTGGATGGCTGGCCACACGGTTTCGGCGTACAAGGAGAATGGACTACGTGGTTCGACAACTTTTTGACACAAATAATATCGCATTGAATATGGGTAAAGATAATGATAACAACAAGGGTATTTCCCGTCGAGATGCTTTGAAACGGATGGGGCTGTTCGTGGCGGGAGCTGCAGCATTGAGTATGCCCTCCGCATTGACCTCTTGCGGCGGAGAAAAGAAGAAACGTATTATTCTTTACTTCACTGCCACAGGAAACAGCCTTTATATCGCCCGCCAACTGGCAGACGAGAATACCGAGCTGCTCAGTATTCCACAAATGGTAAAGCAGAACCGTTACGATTTCGAGGCAGATGAGGTAGGCATCATTTATCCTATATACGGACACATGCCACCGAATATGGTACGTAATTTTATCAAGCAGGCAAGAATCAAGGCTGATTACAAGTTTGCCGTACTCACTTATGGGATGCTTGACTTCAATGCAGCCGAACTGTGGAACGGAATCTCACAGAAAGCAGGTACAAAATTCGACTATATCAATACCCTCGTTATGGTGGACAACTGGCTTCCCAATTTTGACATGAACGAGCAGATGAAGATGGATAAGCACATCCCCGAACAAGTGGAGAAGATAAAGGCTGATTTGCTGAAACAACGGAAATGGATAAAGCCTGCTACTGCGGAAGACCGCCGTAACCACGATGGCTTTATGTCCTTTTCCCGTCTTGACCCCGAAGTAGGATTTCTGAAACGAAGCGAAAGATATTTTCAGGTGACAGATGCCTGTATTGGCTGTGCCATTTGTACAGAAGTATGTCCGCGCGGCAATTACGAACTGACCTCCACGGGGATAAAGGCTGAAGGTGACTGCGACTTCTGTTTTGCCTGCATCCACAACTGTCCACAGAAAGCCATACAGTTTGCCGACCTGCCCGATGACCCGTTGCTGTCACGCGGCGAGGTGAATCCCAATGCCCGCTACCGCAACGATCACGTGTCGCTGTGGAGCATTAAAGAAAGCAACAGACAATAAACCACTAAAAATGAACGGATATGAACAGATTGAAAAAAATCATCTTCTTCGCCATCCTGCTGATAGGTGGCTTATGTGCAATGAATGCACAAGAAAAGACGACAACCGCCGGTGTACCAGTAGTTAAGTTGAACAACGGTGTGGAGATGCCACGCTTCGGACTGGGTACCTTTCTGCAAGGCTCCAACGAAATATGCAAGCAGTCGTGTCTTACCGCTTTGCGTGCAGGTTATCGTCACATTGACACTGCACATGCTTACTACGATGAAGAAGGTGTGGGTGAAGCTGTTAAGGAAAGCGGCATTCCACGCGAAGAAATCTGGATAACCAGCAAGCTCTGGCCTACAGAATACGGCGAAGGCAAAACGCTGAAAGCCATTGATGAAATGCTTGCTCGACTTCAGACGGACTATATAGATCTGCTTTACGTCCACCAGCCCGTTGGCGACTTTGTGGGTGCGTGGAAAGATATGGAAAAGGCCGTACAGATGGGCAAAGTACGTGCGCTCGGTATCAGCAACTTCGATGCCAATGACGAGGTGTTTAACGAAATAATGGAGAAATCCACCATCAAACCCGCTGTACTCCAAATAGAATGCCATCCCTACGCCCAGCGTGTGGAGATGCGTAAAAAAGCAGCCAAGTACGGTATTCAGGTGGAATGCTGGTATCCGTTAGGAGGTGCACAGAGCCAAGGTCTGTTGCTTCATGACCCGGTCATCAAGAAAATAGCCGAGGCGCATGGCAAGTCACCTGCCCAAATCATCCTACGTTGGCACATTCAGGAAGGCTTTTCCGTCATTCCCGGTGCCACCAATCCTGATTATATTAAGGAGAATATCCAGATATTTGATTTTACCCTCAGCGACGACGAGATGCAGCAAATACGTTCGCTCAACAAGGAGCAACGCATCTTCAACGCTACATTGGATGATGTGAAGCGAATGGTGTGGGGAACAAAACTGTAAAATACAAAAGCAAGAAACATTATGAGACACATCATTTCATCTATCGCCATTGCCCTTTCCGTAGGGCTATTCGCATCCTGCGGGAACGGCAAGAAGCAAATGGCGGAAGCCGAAGAGAACTGTTATGGTATTAATTATTCCGACACCTCCACCATCAAGAAGGCACACAAGAACGTGCTTATCCTCTCCGGAAGTCCGAGGCGCGGGGGTAATACCGACCTGCTCTGCGACGAGTTTGCACGCGGGGCGAAGGAAGCGGGCGCACGGGTAGAAAAGCTGTTCTTGGGAGACTATGATATCCGGTTCTTCCAGGAGGTGGACGAGCGTCACGTGGGCGACAGTGCGGACGTGACTACGGACGATGCGCCGATGATTGTCAGCAAGATGTTGGATGCCGACATCATCGTGCTGGCCAGTCCCGTTTACTTTATGAACATCAACGGGCAGATGAAGACGCTTATCGACCGCACCTACTCGCACTTTATGGACCTAAAGGACAAGGAGTTTTATTATATCACCGCTTGTGCGGACCGTGCCGAAAGCACAGCCGACTTTGCTATCACGGGTTTCCGTGGCTTCGTGATGTGCCTGCCCAACCCCACGGAACGAGGGATGGTGAAGGCCATCGGGCTAGGGCGGAAAGGCAGCGTAAAGGGCACGGCATTTATGCAACAGGCGTATGAATTAGGGAAAGGAGTCTGACATATGAAGTACAGAGAATTTGGACGCAACGGCCTCCGCGCCTCCGCCGTGGGGCTTGGTTGTATGGGAATGAGCCACACTTACGGTGCGACCGCCGATAAAAAGGGAGCGGCGACACAACTGGCAGACAACAGTTTCTACACCACCTTGCAACAGCAGGCAACCCTCATCGGCATTAAGGCGATATTGGGCTATATGCTGATGCTCGCCATCGACCTTGTAATAGTGGCAGCGTTCATCCCGTTCCACAAGATCATCTGCGTGCCGGTGGTCAAGACCGGGGATGATATGGCGTAAACCTCACTCCGGATGTGAGCCTATATCAGTAACGGACTTAGATACCCTCAGTTCCGGACTAAGGTCTATTTACATTTGGAGCCAATATCTCCGACAACGCCAATCCGTCAGGATAAGCACTATCCGAGGGGTCGGACAGTGGTTCTCGAAGAAAATAAGTACTATCGGAGGCTCGGACAGCACTTATTCTGTAGTTTTAGACATGTGGAAGCCCTCGGACGTTGGTAAGAATCTTCTAGAAGCCCTATCCGAGATATTTCCTTTCGTCGAAATTGGTGCTTCAATCCGTAATCTGTGTATGGACGGGCGTATTCCGTTGCCGTAACTTTGCAACATCGAACAAACTGATTGAATATGCGAGAAAAGATTATCCGTTTCTTCAAGATGTGGACGCTGCCGCTCGGTATGTGTGCGGGCTTTGCCGTCTATTTTATGTTCCACTACATTCCGTGGCTCGCCCCACTCAAAGCATTGGCGAATGGGGCTGACGACTATATTATGCCCTTCTTTATATTCGTGATGCTGTTTACGACCTTCTGCAAAGTCAATCCGCATGAGATGCGCATCATGCGGTGGCACGTGGTGATGATTTTGTTTCAGCTGATATGTTGCCTGGCGGTAGCCGTGCCGACGCATTATTTCCCCGATTCCCCCTACCGGGTGGTGGCGCAAGGCGCATTGGTCTGTCTGATTGCCCCGACGGGTACGGCGGCGGCTGTCATTGCCGGACGGCTGGGCGGCAACGAGACCACGCTGACCACTTACACCATCGTCAGCAATCTGGTGGCGGCTGTAATGATTCCTGCCGTATTTCCCTTGGTGGAGATGCACTCGGCAGGGTCGTTTCTGGAGCAGTTTTTGCTCATCCTGTGGCACGTGTTCCCGTTGCTCATCTGCCCGTTCCTGACGGCGTGGGCATTGAGGGAGTTTATGCCGAAGCTGCATAGCCTTGTGGTGAAATTCTGCGGAAGCCTTGCGTTCTATTTGTGGGGCATCTCGCTCATCATCGCCATCGGTCTGACGGTCCGCTCGGTGGTGAACAGTCATTTCGACCCGCATGTACTCTTGCTGCTTGCCGCATCGGGATTGATAGTCTGCGTCTGGCAGTTCGGCACGGGCAAGCTGGTGGGCAAGCACTACCACGACTACATCAGTTGCGGGCAGGCTGGCGGACAAAAGAACACGCTGCTTGCCATCTGGACGGCCTATACTTATCTGTCGCCCGTCATCTCCGTTGCACCCAGCTGCTACATCATTTGGCAGAACATCGTGAACTCGTGGCAGCTGTGGGGCAAAGGGAAACGTGACGCGGCATTGAATAATAAATGATTAAACATAGAGATACAATGAAAAAGAACTTTGGAAAGAAAACGATACTGGCTCCACTGCCGGTACTGATTGTAGCGACTTACGATGAGAATGAAACACCCGATGCGATGAACGCCGCCTGGGGCGGACAATGCTCGGCTCATCACGTGGCGTTGAACTTAGCTATCGGTCATAAGACCACAGAAAACCTGCTGAAGAAGAAAGCCTTTACATTGAGCATCGCCAATCTAGACAACTTGGTGCTGTCGGATTACTTTGGTCTCGTGTCGGGACATAAGGTAAACAAAATAAAAGTGGCAGGTGTGCACGTGTCAAAGAGTTCTTTTGTCGATGCGCCCGTCATCGAGGAATACCCTCTGACCTTGGAGTGCAAGGTAATCAGTATGGAAGAACGCTTGGGCGAAATGTACGTGGTGGGCGAAGTTCTAAACATGCAGGCCGACGAATCCATATTGGACGATATGGGCAGAGTAGATTTTGATAAATTGAAACCATTATCCTTCGACTCATCAGCACGTACTTACCGTGTATTGGGCGAAACAGTTGGAACGGCTTTCAAGGACGGAGAAAAACTATTATAAAGGATATTCAAATATGAAATACAGAAACCTGGGGAACAGAGGACTTCGTGTTTCTGCCATAGGTTTGGGTTGTATGGGTATGAGCCATGCTTATGGTGCACCAGCCGACCATCGGGAAATGACGGAGCTGTTGGCAAAAGCTGTGGATATGGGTTATGACTTCTTCGATACAGCTGAAATCTATGGTACGCCTGACAATACTCACGACAATGAGGAGTTGCTGGGTAATGCATTGAAAGATTATCGTAATAAGATTATCATTGCCACGAAGTTTGGTCTGCGCTTTGATATGGAGAGCGGACGTGTACCTTACCCATTAATATCTGATTCACGTCCCACAACGATTAGAAAAGCTGTAGAGGGTTCACTCCGCCGTTTACAGACGGACTATATCGATCTCTACTACCAGCACCGTCCCGACCCGCAGATTCCAATTGAAGAAGTAGCAGGAACTATGCAGGATTTGATAAAAGAAGGCAAAGTGCTTTATTGGGGATTGTCGGAGGCGCCAGAAGCAGACATCCGTCGTGCAAATACTGTCTGCCCTCTTACTGCCGTTCAAAACCGCTATTCGATGATGGCTCGCTGGCACGAAACCATGTTCCCAATATTGGAGGAATTGGGCATTGGTTTGGTGGCTTTTTCACCACTAGCTAACGGACTGCTCAGCGATCGCTATGACGCGGCCTCACATTTCGACGAACGCACGGACTACCGGGCAGGAATGCCGCAATTTCAGCCTGAAAGCTATAAAAAAAATTACGAACTGCTGCAGTTCATACGTCGCATCGCAAGTGAAAGACATGTGACCCCTGCACAAATATCCCTTGCGTGGATGCTCTGCAAAAAGCCATGGATAGTACCCATTCCTGGCACACGCAAGTCCGATCGGTTGAAAGAGAATGCAGGTGCAGTAGATGTCCTTTTGTCGGAAGAGGAAGTGAAACAGATAGACCATGCGCTGGACACAATGTCAATGTCCGATGTGTACGGTGGAACAAAACTAACAGTAAAATGAATATGAAACATATCAATTACATCATTCTGTCCGCAGTGTTGACCCTGTGTGCTGCTTGCGGACAATCGTCTTCCATACAAAGTGAAGTACAAACAAATGACAGCATTATTGCCATTCGTGAACAAGGTAGTTTCCTTATTGGCGGGACAGTGAAAACCGCACAAGGTACATACGACACGAATCAGCCACTGAAAGAGAACGGTCAGACCTTGCACGGTGACCATGCCTATGTGTCTTATCAAATTCCGGCAAACACACGAAGGTATCCGCTCGTATTCCTTCACGGAGCCGGTCAATCTGCCAAGACATGGGAAAGTACTCCCGATGGACGGGAAGGGTTCGCTACACTTTTCCTGCGACGTGGTTTCAGTACGTACCTGATAGACCAGCCACGCCGCGGGCGAGCCGGACGCAGCACAGTTGATGAAAATATCAAGGCTACTCCCGATGACCAGTTCTGGTTTGAGAATTTCCGTATGGGAATATGGCCCAATTATTATGAAAACAGCCAATTCCCACAAAGTGAAGAATCCCTGGATCAGTTTTTCCGCCAAATCACACCCAACACGGGTGCCTATGATGCACAACTGATTGCAACCGATGTTGCAGCTCTTATGAATAAAATTGGTGGCGGTATTCTCATTACACACTCACAAGGAGGTGAACCGGGATGGCATACCGCTATCAAGACCGACAAGGTACGTGCTATCGTTTCCTATGAGCCCGGTAGCGGTTTCGTTTTTCCTGAAGGTGAAGTGCCGGAACCCTTACAGACTATCAGTCCGTTCGGTGCACTAGGGGCAACATCCATTCCTTTGGCAGATTTTGAAAAACTGACCCGTTTCCCCATCATTATTTATTATGGTGATTATATTCCTGATAAGCCAAGCGACAATTGGGCTATGGATAGCTGGAGGGTACGTCTGCAAATGGCACGGTTGTTTGCAGAGTGTATCAATCGTCACGGTGGCGATGCCACGGTGGTACATCTGCCAGAACAGGGAATCAAGGGCAATTCGCATTTCCTTTTTGCTGAGAAAAATAATGTGCAACTTGCCGATATGTTATTTGATTGGATAAAAGAAAAAAGATTGAATTAATAAGTTCTTCTTAGTCACATAATATATAGACTCAAGCATCCTCGAAATGAAAATTTTTGGGGGTGCTTTTTTTGAATATAAACAGGGGGCAATGCGTAAGAAAATACATTCGTTGATATTGGTGTTTCTATCTGTAATCTGTGTATGGACAGGCTACGAAATGCACTGTAACTTTGTGACAAAATAATTAAGACAGAAAACATTATGAGAACAACGATTCTATTTATTGTAATTATTATGTTAAGCTTTTATCAATCTGCGCAAGCGCAGCAGAAGGATACGCTGAGTATTCGCCAGCAAGATATCGTATTTATCGCTTCGACAACGGCACAAGGTGAGTTGGATAGCCTGAAAATATCCCTTGCCCGTGGCTTGGACAATGGAATGTCGGTAAATGAAATCAAGGAGGTTTTGGTACACGCCTATGCTTATTGTGGATTTCCCCGCAGCCTGCGTGCCCTGCAAACTTTTATGGAAGTGTTGAATGAACGCAAGGCACAGGGTATTATTGATACTATAGGACGTGACGCATCTCCCGTTACAGGCTCTCAGGATAAATACACCCGAGGTGCGGAACTTCTTGAAAAGTTAAGTGGTGCGCCCAAAGATGCCCCCAAGACAGGGTATGCCGCTTTTGCTCCAGTTATTGAGCAATACCTGAAAGAACATTTATTCTGCGACATTTTTGAACGCGATCTTTTGACATGGCAGGAACGCGAGCTGGCTACTGTATCCATTCTTTCAGCTATGGGAAAGGGTGTGGAACCGATGTTAAAGTCGCATTCAGCTATTTGCCTGCGTCAGGGTATTACCGAAAGCCAGCTTCAGCAAATGGCGGCTATCGTGAACGGTCTGAGAAAAGGTGACGATCCGTTCGCACTCGGTACGCTGATGCCAGACAATCCGAACTTTACGGACAAGGCTTGGTTGCAAGGCTATGTCACACCACAAGATGGTTTTGGATGTACTGTAGCCAACGTGACATTTGCTCCCGGATGCCGAAACAGCTGGCACAGCCATAAAGGCGGACAAATCCTGCTCTGCACTTCCGGCAAAGGATATTATCAGGAAAAAGGGAAACCTATCCAACTGCTGCTGCCTGGAAACGTAGTGAAGATTGCCCCCGATGTCATCCATTGGCACGGCGCGGCTCCTGACAGTGAGTTTACACACATCGCCATAGGTACCCAACTGGACAAAGGGGGCGTAACGTGGCTGGAACCTGTGACAGATGAGGAATACAACAGTTATAAAGAAAAATAACCCATAAAAACATAGAAACAATGAAAAAGTATTTAGTTTACCTGATGATGGTACTTTCAGCCTTTACTTTCAACGCTTGCGGGAATGATGATCCCATAATGGAAGATCCTGGAACAGAACAACCCGAAACACCGGACGATTCCACAGACAATCCAGATGACCCGGCCAATCCGGATGAACCGTCGGGAGACAGCAATATTCTTATTGCCTACTTTACTCGTACCAATAATACAGGTACAGTAGCCCAAGCCATTGCCAATCTGACTGGAGGCACTTTATACCGCATTGAGACAGTTATTCCGTATCCGGAAGATTATACGGAATGTACCGAGGTGGCACGTGAAGAACTGGAAAACGGAATACGTCCGGAATTGAGCGGAACAGTTGAGAATATGGAACAATACGACACCATTTTCGTAGGATGTCCCGTCTGGTGGGGTGACGCACCAATGCCGATATGGTCGTTTTTAGAAAGTGAGGAGTACAACTTCACGGGAAAGACCGTCATACCATTCTGCACATATGCTTCGACAGGTCGTGATGCGACATTGCAGCGCATAGTAGCTCTCACACCAGACTCAGAACATTTAGAAGGCTTCGGTACAAGCGGACGTAACATCAACGGCGTGGAAGCGTGGTTGCGGGAAATAGGAATCATCGAGTAACATAACCAGTAAATAAGAACAAATATGAGAACAAAGATTATTATCCTTATCGCCCTTATCCTAATAGGAGGAATGAATCTGTACGCACAAAATGGCAAAACATTAATTGCTTATTTCAGTTGGAGTGGCAACACGCAGCATGTGGCAGAGTATATTGCCGGACAGACCGGCGGCACACTCTTCCGTATCGATCCGGTAAAGCCATATCCTACAGACTATAAACCTTGTACAGAGGTAGCAAAGAAAGAAAAGGAACAGAATGCCCGCCCTGCTATCAAGAACAAGGTGGAAGATTGGGACAGTTATGATACAATCTTTATCGGTTGTCCTGTATGGTGGTGGACTGCACCAATGATTATCAATACTTTTACCGAAAGTTATAATTTTAAGGGCAAGACGGTCATTCCTTTCTGTACCTACGCATCTACCTACCGTGACGAGACCCTTGCCAAGATTGCAGAACTCACACCTGATGCCAAACACTTGAAAGGATTCGGTGCCGTTAGCAGAAATACGGACGGTATCACAGAATGGTTAAAAGAAATTAGAGTTATCAAATAATGGAGGATAAAAAATGAGAATATATACATATTTCGCATTGTTCTGCGTATCGTTAATACTTGCTTCGTGCAGTGACAACGAAGATAACAATATCAGTTCCCCGACTGAAGAAGTGGTGCCTGGAACAAATCATCATATACTTATCGCTTATTTTTCTGAACCCCTACCGGATGGGGTGGATGCCAATACTTCCGCTAGCCGTGTGATTGTAAACGGAGATTTGTATGGAAGTGTAGAATATATGGCTACCGTGATAGGTGAAGCTACTGGAGCTGATATGGTAAGAATACAGACAGCAACACCTTATCCGGGTAATTTCGATGATTTGGCTTCACAAGCCGACAATGAGCGGCAGAATAATATACATCCAGCTCTTGCTACCGACATAGAAAACTTTGATGATTATGATGTCATCTTTGTGGGCTATCCCATTTGGTGGTATCAGATGCCTATGGCTATGTATTCATTCTTTGACGAATACGATTTTGCCGGTAAAACAATTATTCCTTTTTCCTCACATGGAGGTAGTGGCTGGTCAGGAACAGTGGATGACATTGCTGGAATGGAACCTAATGCCACAATGGTAAATGGATATAGCATTTCACGTAGCAGTGTGGCCGGCTCGGAAGAAGGCATCCTCCAATGGCTGGAACGGATAGGAATGTTGGAACAACAAAATTAAAGAGGAATTATGAAAACAATAGGTTATTTGTTGGTAAGCCTTTTTTTGCTTTGTTCCTGTGTTCAGGAACAAAGCAAAGTGGTCAGCTTGACAAGTGGTCAGGCACAAGGTGTATATGCGGACAGCATCTACAGCTTCAAAGGCATTCCATACGCCAAAGCTGCACGCTTTATGCCACCTGAACAGCCCGATATTTGGGATACGGTACGGATATTTAATACATATGGAGAGATATGTCCGCAGGCTCCCATACCACAAGGAAACGACTTCATCGCCATGCGTGAACACCCTGCTGAGGGAGAGGATTGCCTGAACCTGAACGTATGGACTCCAGGCATCAACGACGGCAAGAAACGTCCGGTAATGGTGTGGTTGCACGGAGGTGGGTTTCAGACTGGTTCTGCCATCGAGCAACTGGTTTATGATGGAGCAAACCTGAGTCGCAAAGGAGATGTTGTGGTAGTGTCGGTTAACCATCGGCTGAATATGCTCGGCTTTCTTGATTTGTCCGCTTACAGTGAAAAATATAAATACTCCGGTAATGTCGGTACGATGGATATGGTAGCAGCCCTGCAATGGATACAGAAGGACATTGCTGTCTTTGGAGGTGATCCAAACAATGTCACTCTATTCGGGCAATCAGGTGGAGGTGCCAAAGTACTGGTACTGATGACAGTTCCGGCTGCACAGGGGCTGTTCCATAAGGCCATCGTTCAGAGCGGAGCTGTAGAAGCTTGTGGAATGACCAATGTTACGCAAAAGACAGCACACCGGGTAGCAGAACTGATGCTTGACTCATTAGGAATCTCACCGCAAAATGCCGACAAGCTACAAACCATTCCCTACAGCCAATTGATGGCAGCAGGAAATAAGGCAATGGCTCAAACCGCTAAAGAGGAAAGCAGCATAGACAGTTGGGGTAATCCTGGACTGCTATGGACTCCCGTGGTAGACGGTGACTATCTGCCATATCAGCCGGTCATAGATTCCATTGCTTCACAGGCAAAGGATATTCCGTTGCTTATCGGTTCGTGTATGACCGAATGGACTACAATGCCGATGTTGGGAAATCCGGATAAATTTGCCCATGACAATATGCACACATGGAATAAGGAAGAGACAATGAAAAAGTTGCAAGCACGATTCGGAAACCGTACAGACTCGGTTGTTGCTGCCTTCACATCTGCCTATCCCGGTCGTTCCATCAGCGAAGCACTTTACATAGATACAATGTTGAGACTGCCTGCCTTGAAGACAGCCCGCTTGAAAGCCGACCAGCATGGGGCTCCTGTATATAATTATTTGTTTGCCTGGAACACACCTATTCACGGAGGTTTTGCCATGTCATACCATTGTTCGGAAATACCGTTTGTATTCAGCAACACTAGTCTGTCACCTGCAGCCTCTGCCGGAGGCTCGGAAGTCAAGGAGTTGGAAGAGCGCATCAGCAAAGCATGGATAAATTTCGCCCGTACCGGCAATCCTAATCACGAAGGACTTCCTTCATGGCCTGCTTTTACCCGTGAAAACGGAAACACGATGATATTTGGAAACAAATGTGAGGTAAGGAAAGATTTCGACTATAAGCTGTTGTCACTGTTACGACCCAACTATAAATTTTAAACAAAATGACACACAAAATAATATCATTCCTTAGCATCCTGCTGCTTTCCCTACCGCTTGTGGCTTGTAGTACAGATGACTCTGAAGTTGAAACACCAATTTATCCAGACAACGGAGAAGAAAATCCTTCGTCTGATGACGTGGCAATGATCAGCTTCACACATGCTGTACCAGACGGTTATGAGCAGGAAGCCGAAAAAAGAGGCAGGATAGTCCGCATCGATTATGCCACACGGGACTATGTAGAAGGCACTGGTGCGAAACGTACCAATACGGCATACGTCTATCTGCCTTATGGATATAATGAAAGCCAACGGTACAATATCCTCTATTTTGTACACGGTCATTACAGTACGGCGGCATCCACCTTTGAAGATGAAAATGGTGTGGTACGCAAACTGCTCGACCAAATGATAGCTCACGGTGATATTGACCCGATGATTGTGGTCACACCCAGCTACAACTACGGACAGCCTACACCAGACTATGCGGATGCAGACCCTTACTGCAGGGCTTTGCCCATAGAATTGGTAAACGACCTGATTCCTGCTGTAGAAGGCCGTTACCACACGTATGCGGAAACAACCGACAGGGAAGGTATTGAAGTATCACGCAGTCACCGTGCCATTGGAGGTTTTTCAATGGGAGCAGTCACCACTTGGTATGCCTTTGATGAAACATTGAACGCATTCCGATACTTTATGCCAGTCAGTGGCGATTGCTGGTCTTTGGGACGGTTTGCCGGGATGAATCGTCCTGACGATACAGCAGCTTATTTGGCAGAAAGGGTACAACAGTCACCTTATGTCGGAACAGGTTTCTATATCTGGGCGGCAAGTGGGACAAACGACTCCGCTTATAGAGAGATACTTCTTCAAATAGAAGGTATGGCACGTTTGAACAACATGTTCAATACGGCTAATATGACCTTTCATCAGAAAGAAGGGGCACGGCATGAGTTCCGTCCTATTCCGGAATATCTGTACAATGCTTTGCCGTTCTTCTTTCCGAAAAGTGATGAATAAACAGAAAAAACAAAGACATTTATGAATAGTTTTACTTATCGATACCCTGTCCGTCAACATTTTGGCAAAGGGTGCGCAGAGAACGCAATCAAGGAAGAATTAGACCGTATAGGACAGAATGTGCTGCTGGCATACGGCGGCAGCTCGCTGAAACGCACAGGGCTGTATGACAAAATTATAAGCTGGCTGCACGAACGTGGCACGAACGTGGTGGACTTCGGAGGCATTATGCCCAATCCTACTTACGACAAGGTACAGGAAGGTGCACGACTAGTGCATGAATACAACATAGACTTCATCCTTGCCGTGGGCGGCGGATCGGTTATCGACTGCTGCAAGGTAGTATCAGCACAAGTAAAATTAGACGAGGATATTTGGGAGATGCAGTACACGAAGCACCAGTATCCTACTGAATTTGTGCCTATGGGCGCTATCGTAACAGCATCAGGAACGGGTGCCGAGCAGAACAACGGGGCGGTTATCACCCACACCAAAAAGAAACTGAAACAGCCGTTGACAGGCGCTTACTACAGTTTTGCTATACTGGACAGCGACTTGACACGGACTCTTCCAATGGGGCAAGTCGTCAGCGGTGCATTCGACACGTTGAGTCATTGTATGGAAATCTATATGGGCAAACCTCAAACGGACAATCTCTCCGATGAAATCAATGAAGCGGTCATGCGTAACGTCATCAAAAACCTCCGTGAACTGATAGCCGATCCGGACAATGATTTTGCCCGTGGAGAACTGATGTGGGATTCTGCTCTTGCGGAAAACAGTCTGCTAAAACTCGGCAAGCAGACCGATTTTCAATGCCATATGCTGGAACATGCCGTAGGAGCCTATACCGACTGCAACCACGGAAAGGCGTTGGCGGTTATCCATCCGGTTCTCTATCGCCATTTGCTGAATGAGGGCAAAGAAAAACTGGCTCGTATGGCGGAACGGGTATGGAATGTAAAGGGTGATACGGTAGAACAGACTGCTATACTTGGTATCGAAGCGTTGGAGGCTTTTATAAAGGAAATCGGCTTACCATCGCATTGGAGCGAAATGGGCATTAAGGACGAAAGTATCCTCCGTGCCGCTGCAGATACCTGTTTACTGATGCCGGGATGCTGCAAGCAGTTTTCCCGTGATGAACTGTTTGAGATATTGAAAGAATGCATGTAACAAACTTCTAAAAGAAAAAAATTATGAATACCTTATTAAAGACAATGTTGTGCGGTGTTACTGCACTTTTGTTCGCCGGAGCTTCAGCCGCTCAAAACAAACAACCATTTATTTCAGAGGATTTCTCTGCTATCCAAAGTCCTAACGACAATCCTTTCGGACTGGTTTATCGGGGAGCTATCACCAAGAATGAAACGGGCAAAGTTAATATCCATCGCATTACTTACGACTTGAATGGCTTGAAGATTGTCGCCAATGTTTATACTCCAGCCGGATATGAAGTTTCAAGAAGCTATCCCGCTCTTGTCGTTGCACATCCAAACGGTGGATGTAAGGAACAGGTGGCAGGATTGTACAGCCAGCGGATGGCGGAACAGGGTTACATTTGTCTGGCATTTGATGCCGCCTATCAAGGTGGGAGCGAGGGTGAACCGCGCAATGTAGACAAGCCGGCCAGCCGTATCGAAGATATCCATCGTGCAGCCGATATACTGGCACAATATCCCGGAGTGGATGCAAATCGTATCGGTATACTCGGTATATGTGGCGGAGGTGGCTATACGCTTAAAGCTGCACAGACTGACAAACGTTTCAAGGCAGTTGCCACACTCAGTATGTTCAACTCCGGACTGGTACGTCGTAATGGCTTCCTTGATTCACAGATCGGCGATGTGCAACAACGACTTGCAGACGCCTGTGCTGCACGTCAGAAAGAAGCCAACGGAGAAGCTCCTGAGTATGTAGGTGATATGAGTGGAATGACACCGGAACAGGCCAAACAGCTTCCGTTCGATCTCTATCGTGACGGTTATGAGTATTACCTTCAATCTCACGCGCATCCGGGTTCTACCTTCCGTTATACAAAGAGCAGTCTGATCGATCTGATGGCATTTGATGCCAGTGAGGGAATGTATCTCATCAACCAACCGTTGTTAATGATAGCGGGTAGTCTTGCCGACACGTTCTATATGACCGAACAATGTTTCAGCAAAGCTACTGGAACGAATGACAAGGAATTGTATCTAATCCCTGGTGCAAGACACATCCAGACGTATTGGGTACCGGAATATGTAGATAAGGCTGTAAACAAACTAACTGATTTCTTTGGTAAACATTTGTAATGAATTCATCTCATCCAATACTTGAGATGCTTTCATTGGAGCTCATACCGTTTTCGTTGATTTTGGTGTTTCAATCCGTAATCTGTGTATAGACGCACCACGACGGAAACGGTATTTTTGTATCAGCACATAAAAACAAATAATAGTAATGAACGATATACAGTCACTCACTATAGACGAGTTCAATAAACAGATGCGTCAACCGACATTACATCCTCAAGTTGCGGTCATTGATCCGGGACAACTCGAAGATGATACTACGTTGTGTTTTACAGGTAACTTCTATGCAGTCCGTTTTGTAAGGACACGGTGTGGAGAAGTACGCTATGGCAGGCAATGTGTCGATTTTCAATACGGCACGCTTACATTCACAAAACCGGGAGATACAATCTGTATCAGTCACGAAGATGCGATGGACGGTAGTATATCGGGGTTCCTGTTACGTCCGGAACTGTTTAGTACCAAGAGCCTTGTATTCAAGAAAGCGGACTATACTTTCTTTGATTATCGGGAGAATGAATCACTGCATCTTTCCCTGCAGGAGAAGCATATCGTACAAGACCGTTTGAATCATATCCATGAAGAACTGCAGCGGGATATAGACCCTTACAGTCTACGATTGGTATCTGTGGGTGTAGAATTATTGTTGGATTATTGTCTCCGCTTTTATGAACGTCAGTTTGCCTGCCGTTCCGACATTTGTCAAGAATATCTTGCAACAGTAGACAGGACACTCTCCAGCTATTTTTCCCTATGTGGACAAAAATCTCTGGAAGATGGAATCTGCCGGGTCGAATCTGCGCTTTCCACTCTTTCGACAGCTTATCTGAACGAAGTAGTACGTGTAGAAACAGGAAAGACGCTTGCTGAGTATATCCGCCTAAAGATGATGGAATACATTAAGAAACGTGTTCGCAAGGATGGTTGCTCATTAGAGCAGGTGGCTGGAGAGTTCGGCTTTTATCAACCGCGCATATTAGCCTTATTGTATCGGCAACTCTTCGGTCATCAGTCCGAATATTCTATTTTGACGTCCGATTATAAACTAAATTGATAACACTATGTATCCACAAATCATTTGTCATGTAATGGGCTCCGTAGATGGCCGCCTGTTGACCGACCATTGGACGGAACCATTCAATGGAAAGAAGAACGAATTAATTGGTATATACGCAGCAATTGGTCGTAAACTGAATACCGATGCTTGGATGTTCGGAAAGCATACATTATGTGAAGGTTATTTCCCAAAAACCTTTCATACAGGGGATAGCACACCACTTGCTCATCCTGTACCTTATATTGCCGGAAGTACTTCTGAACGCCTTTTTGTGATAGCCGATCCGGACGCAAATATTCTCTATGAATCTTCCACTGTAAGAGGGGACAGCATTGTAGTCATCCTGCCTGAAACAGCTCCGGCATTTTATTTAGAGTACCTTCAGAAGAAGGGTATTTCCTACCTGTTTGCCGGAACAAAAGGTGATAACCTCAACATTGCCATGCAGACATTGGCGGAAACATTTGGTGTGGAATCTCTTTCTTTACAGGGTGGCGGCATCATTGACGGAGCATTTCTGCAAGCCGGACTGATAGATGAACTAAGCCTTGTTATTTATCCCGGTATTGACGGTTCGGCTAATTCAACATCTATTTTCCATTATATCGGTAAAGGAAATCCCTCACAAGGGCAATCGCTTGAATTATTGTCTGTACAAACAATGGAGAACGGAGTGATTTGGTTAAGGTATAAATTTCATAAAAACAGTTAAGTAGTATGCTACGTAAAATCAGATTGACACTTGCCGTTCTGTGTTTCGCTACCGTGACGTTGCTGTTCCTCGACTTCACTGGGACGCTGCACACTTGGTTGGGCTGGACGGCCAAAATACAGTTCCTTCCTGCGCTCCTGGCGTTAAATGTGGGTATTGTGGGGTTCTTCGTGTTGGTGACACTTGTCTTCGGACGGGTGTACTGTTCGGTCATCTGTCCGCTGGGCGTGATGCAGGACATCATCGCTTGGATGGGCAAAAAACAGAAGAAGAACCGTTACTGCTATTCTCCGGCCAAATCATGGCTGCGGTATGGGGTGTTGGCAGTTTTCGTTGTAGCGATGATAGCTGGAATAGGTTCATTGGTGGCATTGCTCGCGCCATACAGTTCATACGGACGGATCGCAAGCAATCTGTTCACCCCGTTATACGTTTGGGGAAACAATCTGCTCGCTTACTTTGCGGAACGCGCCGACAGTTACGCCTTCTATGAAACGGAGGTATGGTTGAAAAGCCTGCCGACATTCCTCATCGCCTTGCTTTCCTTTATTATAATAGGAGTATTGGCGTGGCGGAACGGACGGACTTACTGCAATACCGTATGCCCGGTAGGTACAGTGCTGGGCTTGCTTGCCCGTTTCTCCTGGTTGAAACCTGTAATTGACACGGATAAATGTGTGAATTGTAAGCTGTGCACCCGGAATTGTAAGGCGGCTTGTATCGACATCGCCAAACATCGGATTGATTACAGCCGTTGTGTCACTTGCCTGGATTGTATTAGTAAATGTCATAAGGGAGCCATCAGTTACAAACATCCTACAAAAAAAGAAGCCACACAACCGATAATAAATACATCCAAAATTTCAACTGATCAAATCAACGATACCCGTCGTTCATTTCTGACTGTTGCAACTACGATTGCTACGACTGGCATATTGAAAGCACAGGAAAAAAAAGTAGATGGAGGTTTGGCTGTTATAGAGGATAAGAAAATTCCCAATCGATTTACTCCAATTGTACCTCCGGGAGCATGGAGTACACGAAGTTTTTTTCAACATTGTACCGCCTGCCAACTCTGTGTATCAACCTGTCCAAACGGAGTGCTTCGTCCGTCCACAAATCTGACCAAATTAATGCAGCCCGAAATGAGTTATGAGCGAGGATATTGTCGGTCTGAATGTACAAAATGCAGTGAAGTTTGTCCTGCTGGAGCTATACATTTAATATCAGTAGCAGAAAAATCCGCTACTCAGATAGGACATGCTGTATGGGTAAAGGAAAACTGTGTGCCATTGACTGATGGTGTAGAATGCGGAAACTGTGCCCGTCATTGTCCTACCGGAGCTATTCAAATGATACATTCTATTGCTGATAATCCAGAATCTGCTAAAATTCCGGCAATCAATGTAGAGCGTTGCATCGGTTGCGGAGCTTGCGAGAATCTTTGTCCGGCACGTCCTTTCAGTGCCATTTATGTAGAAGGCAACGAAATACACAGAATGATATGAAAAGAATTCAAAAAATGAAATAGATACTAAATATTTACTGCATATGGATAAAGAGAATGGAAAATCAATTTCTCGTCGTGATTTTTTCAAGATAGCAGGAGCCGCAGGAGTGGTAACTGCCGGATTGGTAGGTTGTAATGAACAAAGCAAGTCATCATCTAATGTTATTGGAGAACCTGATGGTGATATGACTTACCGGATATTAACGGGCGACCGCGTGTCATTGCTTGGTTATGGTTGTATGCGATGGCCGATGATATCTAATCCAGATGGTGAAGGACAAATAGTTGACCAGGAAGAAGTGAACCGGCTGGTGGATTATGCTTTGGCACATGGTATAAACTATTTCGATACCGCTCCGCCATATTGTCAAGGTTTATCGGAAGAGGCTACTGGCATTGCACTCAGTCGGCACCCCCGTGATTCGTATTTTATTGCTACGAAAATGTCCAATCACCGTCTTTATGGAGCTGGACTTCGCGGTAAAGAACTACAAGAGGCAAGCGTAAAGATGTATCAGGATTCTTTTAAGCACCTGCGTACGGATTACTTCGATTATTACCTGTTTCATATTCTAGGTACAGGTAAGGGAATGGAAGAAATGCGCGGAAGACTGTATGATTGTGGTATCGCAGATTTTATCCTCAAGGAGAAAGAAGCCGGACGTATCCGTAAACTGGGGTTCTCGTTTCATGGGGATGTACGGGTATTTGACTATATGTTACAGGAATCGGGCATACCGTGGGACTTTGTACAAATACAGCTCAATTACCTTGACTGGCGGCACGCATCAGGCATCAACGTTAATGCAGAATACCTATATAGCGAACTGGCGAAGCGGAATATTCCAGCCGTGATTATGGAACCGTTGCTTGGTGGACGACTTTCCAAAGTTCATGATCACATTGTTAATAAATTAAAGCAACGAGAACCAGAACAGAGCGTAGCATCATGGGCGTTCCGGTTTGCTGGAAGTTTCCCTAATGTTTTGACTGTACTCAGCGGAATGACCTACATGGAACACTTGCAAGACAACCTGTGTACCTATTCGCCACTGCATCCGCTTTCTGATGATGAATTTGTATTTTTGCAAGAAACAGCAGACCTGATGGTTCAATATCAGACAATCCCTTGTAATGACTGCAAGTATTGTATGCCATGTCCTTATGGAATAGATATTCCTGCTATTCTTCTACATTATAATAAATGTATCAATGAGGGAAATATGCCACGAAACGGACATGATGAAAATTACCACAAGGCACGACAAGCTTTCTTGATTGGTTATAACCGCAGTGTACCAAGACTGAGGCAAGCCAGCCATTGCATCGGGTGCAATCAATGTTCGCCCGATTGCCCGCAAGGTATCAACATCCCTAAGGAGATGCAACGGATTGACCACTTTGTGGAACGGTTGAAGCAAAATAATTTGTAACACCTAAAATTATATAGAGATATGAAAAACAAGAAGTACATCCTGTTCTGCCTTTTCCTGCTGTATTTGGCTCCGGCAAAGGCAAGCGACATCACAAAAGATGAAAACAAATACGTTACCATCAGTGGTACAGTAAAAGACAAGTCGGACAAGCGGGCCTTGTCTTACGCCAATGTGTCCATCGCCGGAAGCACGGCGTCCACTGTGACCAATACCGATGGCGAATTTACGTTCAAAGTGAAAGAACCGGTAGGCAATACCACGCTCGAAGTATCGCACTTGGGTTACGCCAATGCCCGCATCCGTCTGAAAGAGGGGGATTCGGACTTATCCACCGTCTGGCTTACACCCTCCACGTTGATGCTAAATGAGGTTGTCATTAGCGGACGAAATCCACGTGAGTTGGTAGAGGAAGCCATCCGGAAAATCCCTGCCAATTACAGTGCCGAAGCCGACCAACTGACCGGCTTCTACCGGGAAACCTCCCGCAAACGCAAACGCTACATCAACATCGCCGAAGCTGTCATTGACTTACACAAGACACCCTACACGCAAGATACCGGCCACGACCGGGTGCGCATCCTCAAAGGCCGTCGCCTGCTCAGTCCGAAGGCAAGCGATACTTTGGCGGTAAAGCTGTTGGGCGGACCTAACGCATCCATTTATCTGGATGTGGTGAAGAATCCTAACCTGTTGCTCAGTCCCGAAGTCCTCCCGTGCTATGACTTCCATTTTGAGGAATCGACTGCCATCAACCAGCGTCCGCAATACGTGGTGAGCTTCATGCCCAACCGCAAACTGCCTTACGCCCTCTACTACGGCAAGTTCTACATCGACAAGGAACGCCTCTCCTTCACCCGTGCCGAGTTCTTCCTCGACACGAGCGACCGTTACAAGGCTACGCAAACCATCCTGCACAGCAAACCTTTCGGCTTACGCTTCAAACCCGTGGAAGTCGCCTATCAGGTCAATTACACCGACCACGATGGCAAAACCTACCTGAATTATGTCCGCAACGAACTCCGTTTTAAGTGCGACTGGCGACGCAGGTTGTTCTCCACCAGCTATGCCGTCGTATCGGAAATGGTGGTAACGGACATCGAACCGTCCGCAACCAACATCCCCATCCGTGAAGCTTTCGGAAAAGACCAAATTCTTTCCGATGATGCCTCGCTGTTCTTCGACAAGGATTTTTGGGGGAATTACAACATCATCAAGCCGGAGGAATCTTTGGAGAAGGCGGTGGGTAAGTTGCGAAAGATACAAGAGAAATAAAGTTTCAACAAATGAATTTAAATCAGAAAATATTATTGGGCTATGTGTTATTGCTGCTTATTATTGGTAGTATGGTAGGTATTATTGTATATGAACGTCAGCGTATGCGTAATATTGAAATGGAGGTAAGTGAAATACGACAGGTACGCCGCGACATCAACACCGCCCACCGCCATATCACCCGGCTTGCCCTGTTGGGCGAGGGTGTCATTGGGTGGAACGATACGGATTACCGTAACTACCACAACCAACGACTGCATACAGACAGTTTGTTGCAAGCTTTGAAGCCCCATTGTATGACGTATGTACATCCAGAACAGATTGACACGCTTTGTACCCTGCTATCTGATAAGGAACTTCACTTACGTCATATTATGGAAGCGATAGAACAACAAGACGAAGCGGACAGTCTCTTGGTGAACCAACTGCCCGAAGTAGCAAGGAGGGCAACACGTATTCGTATCGTAAAACAGAAGAAAAGCGGACTGGCAGGAATATTAGGCGGCAAGAAAACCGTACAGGTGCTTCCCTCCGCCAAAGAACTGCACCAGTTCAGCGACAGCCTGATAGCCCTGCAACAGCGTCAGTCGGCGGAAATGGATGCATACACCGATAGCCTGCGCAGCCGCAACCGGGCATTGAACCGTGAACTGAACCGCCTCGTCAACGACCTCGACACGCAAGCACAGGCCGCTTTCGGGCATCGAGAACGGAAAATAGCCGAAGCACAGGCATTATCCGTGCGGTTGTTCACTGCCACCATATCTGCCGCCATCATCCTGCTGTTCCTGTCTTACCTCGCAATACACCGGGAAATGAAGCGGAACGCCGATGAAAAGAAACAGCGTGAAAAACTCATCGGCGAGTTGCAAAAGAGCGACAAAAAGAACAAACAGTTGATAAAACTGCGGCGCAACCTTATCCAGAACGTCACCCATGAACTGCGCATTCCGCTAACCGCCATCAGCGGCAATGCCGAACTGTTGCTGAATGACACTGAGGCAGACAACCGGATGAACCATGTACAGACCATCCATAATGCAGCCGGACGTATGGCAGGGATGATAAACAGCCTGTTGGAGTATTTCCGTCTGGACAGCGGCAAGGAAATGCCAAGTGTCAAACCGTTCAAGTTGTGTTCCATCGCCGAGACCCTGAAAACGGAGTTCGAGCCATTGGCAGAAAGAAAACAGCTTTCTTTTATGGTGGAGAACCAAGCGGACGAGATAGCAAGCGGTGACAAGGACCGTATTCTGAGCATTGGCAGCAACCTATTATCCAACGCCATAAAATTTACATCAAACGGCACTATTACATTGGTAACGGAATGCAAAGAAAGCACATTCGTCTTGACAGTAGAAGATACCGGCACAGGCATGACAGAAGAACAGCAACAGCGAATATTCATTCCGTTTGAACGGCTGGGCAATGCCGTGACAGAAGACGGCTTCGGGCTGGGGCTTGCCATCGTAGCCGATACGGTAAAGCTGCTGCAAGGAACTGTCCGTGTGGAAAGCAAGCCGGGTAAGGGAAGCCGCTTCACCGTGTGCCTGCCTTTACCCAAGGCGGAGGAAACGGTAAGAGATGAAAAGACAAGTATGAGGCATTCCTTGCTGTCTGGCAGTTCTGTACTGGCGATAGACAACAACGGGATGCTGCTGGATATGATGAAGGAGATGTATAAGCAAAGTGGCGTGGAGTGCGACACCTGCCTGACGGTTGGAGAACTGACAGACCTGATGCGCACGAAAGACTATGACCTGCTGATAACCGACCTGAAGATGCCGGAGATGAACGGTTACGAAATACTGGAACTGCTGCGCACATCAGAAGTCGGAAACTCTCAGACCATCCCTATAGTTGCAGCCACCGCCGCAGGGTACGTGACTGAAGATGAATTGAGAGGAAAAGGATTCGCTTCCGTACTGTACAAGCCATACTCCATAGACGAACTGCTTGCCGTTACTGAAAGTTGCACCAAACAGAAACAGCCGGACCGCATAGACCTGTCGCCCCTGCTAGCTTTCGGCGACAAGCGGTGCACATTGGAAAAGCTGGCAACCATGACACAGACAGACATGGAAGGAGTGTGCAAGGCGGCAGAAGCCAAGGATAAGGAAGCGTTGGACGGCTGGGTACATCACCTCAGAAGTTCGTGGATGCTGATAAAGGCGGAACAGTCGCTGGTACCGCTGTATGACGCTATCCATAAAGAGAGCATAACGGATGAAGAATTGAACACTGCCGTTGATGCAGTATTGGCACAAGGCAGTCTAATCATTGATTTGGCAAGGAAGGAGGCGGAGCGATGGGCAGAATAATCGTAGTGGAGGACAACATCATATATTCCGACTTTGTGTGCCGCCTGCTGGAAAGCAAAGGCTTCCGAAGTGCCAGTGCCTCCACCTGCAACGGCGCACGGAAACTCTTTGCTGGGATGCAGGAGGACGACATCGTTCTTTCCGACCTGCGTCTGCCCGACGGGGACGGCATTGTCCTACTGGAAGAACTGCGGGCACAGGGCAGGAACAACCCTTACATCGTCATGACTGACTACGATGAAGTGCCAACCGCCGTCCGGTCCATGAAACTGGGCGCGGAGGACTACATTCCGAAAAGGCTGATTGAAGGCAGCCTTTTTCCGCTCCTGAGAAGCTTGCAGAAAAAGATGGAACGGCATGAAACACCGATCTACGAGCGGCAAAGCACGGTTTTCCGTGAAATAGACCGCAAGATAAGGCTGGTCGCACCTACGAACATGAGCGTCCTGATATTGGGCGAGAGCGGTACGGGCAAAGAACACATCGCCGAAAAGATACACAAGGCAAGCAAGCGGGCGAACAGGCCTTTTGTTTCCGTGGACTGCGGTATGCTGTCCAAAGAACTCGCCGCATCAGCCTTATTCGGACACGAAAAAGGCGCGTTCACAGGCGCAGAAGGGAAAAGGCGGGGCTATTGGGAGGAAGCCGCCGGAGGCACGCTGTTCCTTGATGAGGCGGGTAACCTGCCGGTGGAAGTGCAGCAGATGATGCTCCGTGCTATCCAGTCCAAGCGGTACAGAACTGTAGGCGGCGACAAGGACAGGACTGCCGACGTGCGCATCATCGCCGCCACCAACGAGGACTTGCAGGCGGCCATCGCCGAAAAACGTTTCCGGCAAGACCTGTATCAGCGGCTGAAAGAATACACGCTTGTCCTCCCGCCGCTACGCAAGTGCCGGGAGGACATTATGCCATTGGCGATTTTCTTCCTGAACCTCGCCAACAAGGAATTTGACAGGCAAGTGAAAGGCTTTGACGCGGAGGCAAGAAAACTGATGCTCGCCCATACATGGACCGGAAACGTGAGGGAACTGAAGGGTATCGTGCGTTCGGCTGTACTGTTCACCGATGGTGATACGGTCACGCCGGAAGCATTGGACTTTGACGAAACCACATCGACGACTGACGCTTCTCCCGCATTGGACGATATGGAAAGGAAGCAAATCATCCGTGTGTTGGAACAGGCGAAAGGCAACCGCAAGCTGGCGGCGGAACTGCTCGGCATCGGACGCACTACGCTGTACAACAAGATGAAAGCATACGGGATAGGATAGAAAATCATGAAAAGATGAAAGAAATTACAGAAAAAAGCTACCTTTCGATAAGGTAAGCGACGTTTCGGCATAAAAAACAATGGATTTGTTTTGTTCTGCCCTCAACTTGCATTACCTTTGTAGCAACATATGAGAATTTTCGGGTATGGAAAATAAAATTCCGTTTCCGATGAAGATATAGTATAGAATAAGACCGCAAGGCGCGTCTGGTGAGAATCTGGACAATTTGAACTACGGAAAGCGATTGCGTGATGCTTGTGCTATGCCTTGGCATAGCGTGCAGTCACGTACATTCCGTAGAGGCAGTCCAGAGCCGTCATCAGAAAGTAGTGTGAATTGCACGCTATTTTTTTGTCGGCTTCGGTCATAATAAAAAAAGACTTAATGGGAAAAGTCGTATTATTCGCCGTCCTTACAATGGACGGATGCCTTGCGGACAGTTCTGGGAAAGCACAGGAATGGCTCTCCCAAACCGACTTACCGGACAGGTTCAGGATTACTGAAATAAAGGAAACCGCCTGTCCGCTCTCAGAAGACACCTCCCTCACCATGCTGGTGCTTGACGAGACTTCATCGACCTATTTTATAGAAGCCAATGCTGCTACAGCAAGCATCATCAACGGTATGGCACGGATGCACCTGCTGGATGAAATCATCCTTTGCACGGTACCCGTCATTGCCGGGAACGGTTGCTACCTGTTTCAAGGACATCTGCCCGAAAGCGAGTGGACACAGGTTGAAATAAAGGCATACAAAGACGGCTTGATGAAGGCCGTGTACCGCAAGATAGATGTTACAACTGTTCAAAAAATGAACACTTCCCTGCTCAAAAGACTGTTCAGAATCTGAACACGTGTCCAAATTCTGAACAGTCTTTTGAGCTCTTTTTTTTGAGTCTCAAAATGTTTTTATTATACATATCCTTGTATATTAGTTGTTTATAGAATAGCTAACGAAAACATTTGTCCGTTGGACTACCGTTTGCCCATAGTTTTATGTGCGCACACTTCAAACCAAGTGTAATAACATAAAACTGAAAGGAAATGGAACACCTCATATTGACAGAAACAAGTTTTTTCAGACTGATAGGCGGCAGTGCCTGCAATGATGAAATACAGGAGTCCTACAACGGATTCATATCGGAAGTGGTATCACTCTGCAGCGACATGTCAAACCCGGAAAACACATTCTTTGCCCTGAGCTTTGCAGAAACGGAACTTCAGTTCCATGATATGCTGCAGGCTGAAAATACCGGGAACAGCAGGAGCATCTATGTACGCAAGGCATTATCCTTTGTACGCAAGATGCTGGAATATATCGGTCAGATCCGCAGCAGACAGGTGCATACGCTACAGGCAGAACACAGAAAAGAGAAAAAGAACAGCCAGCCCCTGCAATGGACAGGCAATGCCATAGACCTTGTTGAAATCATATACGGCATCCATGAAATGGGATGCATCAACAATGGGGAAATCCCGCTGAAACAACTTGCTCCCATACTCTATTCTTTCTTCGGAGTTGAAACGAAGGACTGTTACAGATTCTATACCGACATCAAACGGAGAAAGACCATCAGTCACACGCATTTTCTGGAGCAGATGCAGGAACGCCTCAATGAAAGGATAAGGCGGGACGAGGAAGCGGAACTGAAAAGAAGATAGGATACACCAAATAATAATATAAGACAGACGGGACAGGCAAACAATCTGCCCCGTCTGTCTTTTTATACATTATACAATATCATTTCTGCAAAAGGTGGCTCAGGTTTTCGTCACCCGCGATGCGCTCCAGCTCGTCGGCGACAATCCTTTTCACCTCTTCCTTGATGCGGTTGTAGTTTTCCTGCACCTTTTCCTGCATACAGTCATTGCCGTTCTCGTCGGTAAAATCCGTAATGACGGGAATAGGCCTGTAAGCCTTCGTTTCAGCCGTCACCTTCGCATTGTCCACGACAATCTCCGCATGGAAAATCTTCTGTTCGATACGCTCGTTGAAATTGTCGGACACCGAACCGACAAACATACCCTGCGTCAGGCCGGAAATCTTGCTCGGCGGGATAAGGCTGTCCATCTGTGTGTTAATGGAGGTGGAGACGTCCTGCCGGTTGATGGATATGGACTGACGCTTCTGCAAGACCTTTCCGAACCTCTCCGAAAGCGTCTTGGCGGTTTCGCCCACCACCTGACCGGAGAAGATGTTGCCGACAGTGTTCATCACCACCTTCGCCTCCTTGTCCCCGTAATCACGTACAAGCTGTGAGAAATCCTGAAATCCCAGACACACGGCGACCTTGTTGCTTCGTGCCGTGGCAATCAGGTTGTCCAGCCCCTTGAAATAGATGGTAGGCAGCTCGTCAATAATCACCGAAGATTTGAGCATTCCCTTCTTGTTTATCAGCTTGACGATACGTGAGTTATACAAACCCAGTGCCGCACCGTAGATGTTCTGCCGGTCGGGATTGTTCCCGACACACAGGACTTTCGGCTCTTCAGGGTTGTTGATGTCGAGAGTAAACTCGCTATCACTCATCACCCAGTACAGTTGCGGCGAAATCATGCGTGAAAGCGGGATTTTCGCCGATGCAATCTGACCCATCAGCTGCTCGGCAGCCCCTCCCAGCCATGCATCCATAAAGGGACTGAGGTAGTTCTCCAGCTCTGGATATGAGGTAAGGATGGGGAAAATATCCTCGTACCTGCGGTTCAGGAACTCAATGGCATGGGGAAAGGTACAGTATCTACCGTTCTGATAGATTTTGAGGTACCATATAATCGCCGCAAAAAGGATAATCGGTGACTCCACAAAGAAGTCCCCCTGCTTCTGCACCCACGTTTTATTGAGGTTGAGCATGATGGTATATGCCGATTCATAAGCATCCGAGATGTCCGTCATGAAATCCGGGTGAATGGGATTGCAGCGGTGGCTCCTTCGCGGGTCGTCAAAGTTTATCACATAGAACTTCGGCTTTACCCTGTATGCGTCAAGGTGGTTGAGCAGGTGGTTGTAGGCAATCGTTGAAAGGTCAGGATACTTGAAATCATAGATATATTGACTATACCCCTTCTCAATCTGCTGCTTGATGAAGCTGTTTACCACGGCATAGGATTTTCCGGAACCCGGAGTACCCAGCACGATGGTTGCACGGAAGGGATTGACCACATTGATCCATCCCTGATGCCACTTCTTCCTGTAATAAAAACGGGTGGGCAGATTCACGGAATAGTCATTCTCCAGCAGGCGGGTTTCCTGCATGAAACTCTCGTTCTCGTTGTTGAACACATCGTCCATGAGATTGTGCTTCAGCAGGCGTGACATCCACAGTCCGCCCATCAGCAGACAGATATATCCTGCCGAAAGGGTAAGGATATACAGAAGGGCGACCGTCGCGACATGAAACGGAAGCTCCAGTATCCACCAGTTTAGGAAAAACAGCACAAAGCCTGCGGCAAGAGCCGTCCATATCCTGCGCCAGGTAATTTTCTCACCTTTCACGCCTTTGGTTCCCAGACACGAGAGTGCCAGCAGAAGGACTGCGAACAGCTTCGTGTAGAGGACGGAACGGAACAGTCCGGCGGTACGGTTGAAATTCACCAGTATCCTGTCCACCACGCCGATGTCAATCCCCCAGAGGCGTATGGCCTCATAGCAGAACCAATAGACGTTCATGACCACTAAAATAATACTCACGGCACGAAGAAAATCCATGATTTTCGCAAGTGCCCTCAAATCATCTTCCTGTTGTGACATTTGATTGAAATTGTTTAACGGTTAAAAATCTGATTACATACCCAAGCCCCTGCGCTTCTTCTTTTTCTTCTTGCGCTGCATGGCCCGGATAAAGGCTTCCTCTTCGGCATTGACCGCCGGACCTTCGGGAGTGAACAGCCCCATGCCGCACGGACAATCTACACCATCGGAAGCGTCGTGCGTATAAGCCGCCTCGCGTTCTTCCGCCGGAACGGAGAGCCGGATCGGCGGGAGTCCTGCATACGGCAAGGTGAAATGTTCCTGCAAGGCGTTTGCGGAAAGTTCCTTGCCCATGCGTGAGCCGTTAAGCACACAGCCGGTGCGGTGGTCGATGAAGGTGGCTCCGTAGATGCGTCCTTCCTCCGTGTAGCGCAGCACGGTGTCGATGCCCTTCTCTTTGAGCCGGGAAATGAACTTCTCCTTGTCATACGTTTCTCCCAGTACGGCAAGTACGGTGCGTTTTGTCACATCCGCCAGCTTCCTGTCCCTGATGTCCTGTCCGGAACGGGCGAACTTCTTCTGCACGGCATCATAGCCGACCGTCTTTCCGAAGAGCGAGGACTTGAACGGATTGCCGACCTTGTTCCCGTTGCCGTCCGTGGCGGAATAGACCAGTCCGCGGTACTCACGTCCGCGCACGTTTCCCTGAGTTTCCTCGACGGTCACATTATAAAGGGAAAGAAGGGCACGGTATTCGCCCATTGTCTGGAAACGGTATTGCCTGCATACCGCCTTCACGGTGTTGCCGACCTGCCTCTTGACATCACCGGCGGAAACGTCCACCCCGCGCAGCGGATTTTCAAGACGCTCGCTCCGGCGTTCTGCCGGACGAAGCCCGTATTTTTCCTCCAGCTCCCGGCGTATGCGGTCACTGCGGCGAAAAAGGAAATCGCAGTTGAGCCGCCTGCCGTTCTCATCCACATTGACCGTCACGATATGCACATGGTGGCGGTCTATATCCTCGTGCTTATATACCATATAAGGCTGCTCCCCGAAACCGAGCTTCTCCAGATATTCCCTTGCGATGTTCTGCAGGTCCGTATCCGTGAGCCTGTCCTCCGGGTGCGGATTGAGCGATATATGCACCACCGGTTTCTCCACCCTTGTCTGTGAGGGCATGTAAAGCAGAAAGTCGTTCAACGCACGTCCGATGTCCACCGTGCCTGTACCGTCGTTATAGATCTTGTTGGTGGCAAGGAGCTTTCCCCTTGCCTCGTTGATTTTCTCCCCGTTGTAGGCAAGTGCGCCGTACAACGAGCTTCCCATGCTGATTTTTGCTACCATCACCCCTGATTTTTGTCGTTCTCCAATCCCGTTTCCATGACGGCATTCTTCGCCGCCCATTCTTTCAGTTCCTCAGAAAGCCCTACAATCTGACGGCTCAGCTTCACAAGTTCGATGGTGTCCTGCTCCAGCCGGAAGAGCAGCGCCATCGCCTTCTTCTCGGAAAAGTGCATCCTCAGTTCCTTGACCACCTGATTGTAATTGGTTCCCACTGCCCGGAACTGGGCATGAAAATCGGACAGTCTGGTGCAATATTCCACCAGTGTCTTGTCCACTTTCAGCACCTTGAACGGTCTTCCGAAGAAGTGTTCCTTGAGGAATACGGATCTGGCATAGACACCCGATTTCTCGAACATGGCGAGGAAACGGTTGTGCTCCACCTCGTTGAAACGGACGGTGTAGCGGTACACCGCCGGGTCGATTTTGGGATTTCTCCCGGTCTTTCCGCCCTTTTTCGGCGGACTGTTCTTCTTTTTCTCAATCATATTACTTAGGATTTAGCGGTTACACGGCACAAGCCCCGCCTTGGGGACATTCCACCGCAGGTTTTTCAGGCTTCCCGACTTCGGAGAGGAAGCCCGCCCCCTGCAAGGGCAAGTGCTTTTCAGGGATGCTCAAATCATTTTGAGCCGCTGAAAAGACATCTTGCTGTTGGCTGGAGCCAACAAAAATCCGTCGGGGACGGATTGGAAAGGAAACCTTCAGACCCACGGCTTCGCCCGTAGCGGGAAACCCTGCCGTTCGGGGGCAAAGTTACGGTGATAAACGGTTGTGGAATAGTATATTAAGTAAGCCAATCGCTGCCTATCGGCGCAACATGCTGCCAGTTGTCCGGGAAGTGATACAACTTCCATTATTTCCATGTTTATTTGCATCGTGATTCAAAAAAATAGTGATTTGAAGATATGAGAAATGACATCATCCAATACCCGAAAATTCAAACCGGCAAACATTTGCCGAAACGGTTATCCGGTTCAGCGGATAACTGCATATTCAATGACCCGGTGACTTACAGATTCAATGATTTCATGACGTACTGTCGTCAGTCACCAATTATCCGAAACATTGTTTCACCAATGAACCGGATACGTGATGAACCGCCTGTTTGCAGATTCATTGAAGCGGAAACGGAAATCACCGGTTCTGTATGGAAACAACAAATCATTTTATCAATAACTTAAATATCTATGACAATGAGTAATGAAATCTTCGTTGCATTCGCAACACAGAAAGGCGGTATCGGAAAATCCACCATTACGGCGCTTGCCGCCAACTATCTCCACAACGTGAAAGGTTACAATGTAGCCGTGATAGACTGCGATGCCCCGCAGCACAGCATCTACGGACTCCGTGAGCGCGAAACAAAACTGATTGACGAGAGCCGGTACTTCAAGGCACTCGCCTGCGAGCATTTCCGCAAGCTGAAAAGGAATGCCTATCCGGTCATTGCCAGCGATGCGGTGAACGCCCTTGATGACGCGGAAAAGCTGATAAGCGGGGAAGCGGTCAAGCCGGACATCGTGTTTTTTGACATGCCGGGAACGCTCAAAAGCAACGGCGTGGTGAAAACCCTGTCGCAAATGGACTATATCTTCGCCCCCATGAGCGCCGACCGCTTTGTCGTGGAAAGCACGCTGCAATTCGCCGCTATGTTCCGTAACAACCTCATGACGACGGGGCGGTCGAAAACCAAAGGACTGTACCTGTTCTGGACGATGGTGGACGGCAGGGAGAAAAACGGGCTGTATGATGTTTATGAGGACGTCATAGCGGACATGGGACTTTCGATACTCTCGACCCGCCTGCCGGACAGCAAGAAATTCCGACGCGACCTTTCGGAAGAACGCAAAAGCGTGTTCCGATCGACCATATTCCCCACTGAGGCGTCACTCCTGAAAGGAAGCGGCATCCGCGAGTTTTCGGAAGAGATATGTAAAATCATTACCGGGCGTTGAGCATGGGCAGCAGGAAAGTGAATACGGAGGACATTGACGAGGAACTGTTGATCGCCTCTATCGGCAGACGCACGCAGGACGGCAACACACGGCCTGCACAGGAACCCCCTGCCGCTCCGGCCGAAGAAAGTACAGGCGGAACGGAACCGCCGGCGGCAAAGGAGAAAACGTCAAGAGAAAGCAGCCGACGGAAACGGCAGGAGGAAGACTATATGATGTTTCTGCGCCGCAATGAGCTGAAAACCCGCCAGTGTGTCTATATCAGCCGCGACGTACACAGCAAGATTCTGAAAATCGTGAATGACATTGCCGGACGTGAGATAACTGTCGGCGGCTACGTGGACACCGTACTGCGGCAACATCTGGAACAGCACAAGGAACAGATCAACGAACTGTACAAGAAACAAAGAGATGATTTAATCTAAAAATCAACGACAATGGAACATAAAAAAAGAAAAGCAAGACCGCATGACAGCGGCAAGGAAATGATTACCGTCGGGATACAGACGAACGTGGAAATCGTGTCGTCCTCACCGGCAAGGGGCAAATACAGCGAAAAGGAGTATGAACGGCTGTTCATCCGGGAGTCCGGGATGCGGGCACGCGACGGGAAAATGACATATATACGCCGTGATTACCATAACCGTATCAGGCGTATCATACGGGTCATCGGACATGACCGGCTCTCGATGTCGGCCTACATCGACCATGTGCTGACCCTGCATTTCGGGCAGTCCGACGAGGCAATAAAAAGCCTGTACGAGAAGAATTATGAAAAGGAATATCAACCATAAGAATGAAACGATGAAAAGAAGACAGGAAAACAGAAAATACGCGAGTGAGAAACATAAGTCCAACATAAACGACGGAAAACGCCCATGAGCCTGACCACAATCCTATTGACCGTATCGGTCGCCTGCAACGTATGGTTCGTGTTCCTGCTCATGTATGACCGGATCATGGAAACGAGGCTGTTCCGCTTCTTCGGGAAACTGGCAGGCATCTGGAAGTCGCTCCATGCGGAGGAAAAGGACAGCAGCCCGGAAGCGGATGCGTCCGCCACCGCCACGGCACCGGAAATCATCGGCAAGAGCCGTTTCAGAATGACGGTAACCCGGACAATGACTACCGTACCGAAGCCACAAGCTGCCACTTCGGATAAAGGCGAGGAAGTGCAGAGTGATGATGTTACCTTTGCCGACGAAGCCGAAAGGAAGACGGCACGGGTACCGGAAGAGAAGTTCGACGAAGTATTCAGCAACATACCTCCTGAAGAGGTTGAGTACGGCGAAGGTGAACCGGAAGAGGAAACCCCAGACAGACGTCAGGCTTCCGGCAGCAGCTTTGACGAGATTGAAAAGGCCGTCAAGACCGCCCGAAATCCAGATGCGACACGGACGGAACGTGAACAGGCTGCAAAGGTATTTGTCGAAATGGAGGGTACGGAGCTGTATGACATGCTTATGGAAGGTTCCACCGAAATGAGCGTCCGTATCAAGGGGCTGATTGAAATCCGGTTGAAAGAGCAGGAAGTCGAGTTTCTGGTACCCGACAACATCGACGAGTTTGACATCCGCAAATATGCAACGACAACCAAAAAGGAATGAAGAAAGAACAGTAGTACCGACCCCCGGAAAGCGGATACAAGGTAACCGCCTGCCGGAACGGACAATCCCAAGTCCGTGGAACCAAAAGGGAGACCACTAAACCAAAAACAAAATCAGTATGAACCGCCGGAAGAAGGACTATCCACCCTTTGACGGCACAAACAAAAAGTATTTATGAACAGAAACATCAAGAACAGCAAGAAAATCATCCTTTCGGCAGCACTTCTCATCGCTGCCGTATCATCCGCTTTCGCACAGGACAACGGACTGGCAGGCATCAACGAGGCCACTTCAATGGTCACTTCCTATTTTGACCCCGGAACGAAGCTGATATACGCCATCGGCGCCGTTGTCGGTCTGATAGGTGGCGTAAAAGTCTATGGCAAATTCTCGTCCGGTGATCCTGACACCAGCAAGACCGCCGCTTCGTGGTTCGGTGCGTGTATCTTCCTGATTGTGGCGGCGACAATCCTCCGTTCATTCTTCCTTTAATATACGGTATGGCTGAATATCCGATCAACAAGGGTATCGGCCGTTCGGTTGAGTTCAAGGGACTAAAGGCACAATACCTGTTCATCTTCGTGGGCGGGCTTCTGGCCCTCTTTGTCCTGTTCGTCATCCTCTATATGGTCGGAACCGACCAATGGATATGTATCGGCATCGGTGTGACAGGCGCCTCCGTCCTTGTATGGCAGACCTTCGCGCTGAATGCCCGGTACGGCGAACACGGGCTGATGAAGCTGGGTGCCGCAAGAAGCCATCCCAGTTACCTGACCAACCGTCGGCGCATTGCCCGGCTGCTTAAACGAAAAAGAAAGGAAGAGAAAATATGAGAAACGTATCAAGAATAACTACACTGGAAAACAAGTTCCCCCTGCTTGCAGTGGAACACGGCTGCATCGTATCAAAGGATGCCGACCTGACGGTCGCCTACGAAGTCGAACTGCCGGAGCTTTACACGGTCACGGGTGCGGAGTACGAGGCGATACACGGGTGCTGGTGCAAGGCCATCAAGGTGCTGCCGGACTTCTCCATCGTCCACAAGCAGGACTGGTTCATCCGTGAGACGTACAGACCGGAACTGCAAAAGGAGGACATGAGCTTCCTCTCGCGCAGCTTCGAGCGTCATTTCAACGAGCGACCCTATCTGCGCCATACCTGCTACCTGTACCTGACGAAAACGACCAGGGAACGTAACCGGATGCAGAGCAACTTCAGCACGCTGTGCAGGGGACACATCATCCCGAAGGAACTGGACAGGGAGACATCGGAAAAGTTTCTGGAGGCAACGGAACAGTTCGCCCGTATCATGAACGACAGCGGCTTTGTCCGACTGCGCCGGCTCGGTACGGATGAGATAGTCGGCACAGACGACAGGAAGGGACTGTTGGAACGCTATTTTTCGCTGATGTCTGAAAACGACGTCGCCCTGCAGGACATCGACCTTTCGGCAAAGGGGATGCGCATCGGTGACAATTACCTGTGCCTGCACACGCTTTCCGACACGGAGGACCTGCCCGGCAAGGTGGCTACCGACAGCCGCTATGAGCGTCTTTCCACCGACCGCTCGGACTGCCGTCTTTCGTTTGCCAGTCCCGTGGGACTACTGCTTCCCTGCAACCATGTCTATAACCAGTATGTGATACTGGACAACAGCGAGGAGAACCTGCGTAAGTTCGAGAAGTCCGCCCGCAACATGCAATCCCTGTCCCGCTATTCAAGGAGCAACAGCATCAACCGTGAATGGATAGACCAGTACCTGAACGAAGCCCATTCCTACGGGCTGACCTCGGTACGCGCACATTTCAATGTCATGGCGTGGAGCGATGATGCGGAGGAACTCCGGCACATCAAAAATGACGTGGGCAGCCAGCTGGCAAGCATGGAGTGTATGCCCCGGCACAACACCGTTGACTGTCCGACCCTGTTCTGGGCGGCCATACCCGGCAATGCCGCCGATTTCCCTGCCGAAGAGAGTTTCTACACCTTCACCGAACAGGCGGTATGCTTCTTTACGGAAGAGACCAACTACCGCAGCTCGCTTTCGCCTTTCGGCATAAAGATGGTGGACCGTCTGACGGGAAAGCCGCTGCACATCGACATTTCCGACCTTCCGATGAAACGCGGCATCACGACCAACCGCAACAAGTTCGTGCTGGGACCGAGCGGCAGCGGCAAGTCGTTCTTCATGAACCATCTTGTCCGGCAGTATTATGAACAGGGAACGCACGTTGTCCTTGTGGATACCGGAAACTCGTATCAGGGATTGTGCGAAATGATCCGGCGTAAGACACACGGCGAAGACGGCGTGTATTATACCTACACGGAAGAAAAGCCCATTTCGTTCAATCCGTTCTATACGGACGACTATGTGTTTGACGTGGAGAAGAAGGACAGCATCAAGACCCTGCTGCTGACCATCTGGAAATCGGAGGACGACAAGGTATCAAAGACCGAAAGCGGAGAGCTGGGCAGCGCCGTGAACGCCTACATAGAGCGTATCAAGGCAGACCGGAGCATCGTTCCCTCGTTCAACACCTTTTACGAATACATGCGCGATGACTACCGCCGTGAACTGGCCGGACGTGAAATCAAGGTAGAGAAGTCCGACTTCAACATTGACAACATGCTGACCACCATGAGGCAATACTACAGGGGCGGACGCTATGACTTCCTGCTGAACTCGGAAGAAAACATCGACCTGCTGAACAAGCGGTTCATCGTGTTCGAAATTGATTCCATAAAAGAAAACCGCGAACTGTTTCCGGTGGTGACCATCATCATCATGGAGGCGTTCATCAACAAGATGCGCCGCCTGAAGGGAGTGAGAAAACAGCTGATTGTGGAAGAAGCCTGGAAAGCACTCTCGTCGGCGAACATGGCGGAATATCTCCGCTACATGTACAAGACGGTGAGAAAGTATTTCGGCGAGGCGATTGTCATCACGCAGGAAGTGGACGACATCATCTCATCGCCCGTAGTCAAGGAGAGCATCATCAACAATTCCGACTGCAAGATACTGCTTGACCAGAGGAAGTACATGAACAAGTTCGACCAGATACAGACCCTGCTCGGACTGACGGAAAAGGAGAAGTCGCAGATTCTTTCCATCAACATGGCGAACAACCCGTCGCGGCTCTACAAGGAGGTGTGGATAGGGCTTGGCGGTACGCAGTCGGCAGTCTATGCCACGGAAGTGAGTCCGGAGGAATATCTGGCTTATACGACGGAAGAATCGGAAAAGACGGAGGTTTACCGCCTGGCGGAAAAACTGGGCGGTGACATAGAGGGAGCCATCCGGCAGCTTGCGGAAAGAAGGCGAGAAGAACGGAAAGGCTGAAAAATGAAAAAGATTCATGAATAAAAAAACTGACAATATGGATATGGACAACGCATACATGAGAGCCGAACAGAAAAGGCAGGAAACGGAAAGACATGCCACCCGGCTCAAGGAGTTCCTCATATACGGTGCCGACATACCGGAAGACATCCAGAAACAGTACGGCTTTTCGGAGGACTACCGGCTGTATAAGGAACTTGAGGAAATGGACGGCAGGCAGTACAGCGAGAAAAGACAGAAAGGGGAAGTCCCGGATGCCGGAAAAGTCGGCGGAAGACTTACCCGTGCAGTGGAAAAGGCATACGAAAGCATCTGCGGCAGTCCTTCGAGAGTGTATATCGAAGGACTTTACAAGGAACTTCTGCTGCTCGGAGGCATGACCGTAAGGAAAGATTATGACGACCCGGTACATTACAACCCCGGCTTCTTTGACAAATACGGAATTGACCGCAAGGCTCCCCGCGAAACCATTCTCAGGCAGGTGGAACAGGCATACAGGGAACTGGACAGCCGCTTTTCGAGAATGACGGGCAGAAGGTCGGACGCGGACGAGCTGTTCGGCAAGCCGAAGGAGAAACAGGCGGTACAGCCAAGGAAGGAAAATCCGGACCGCCCCGCACCGGGTATCCGCCCTTGCAGGCCGAAAGGCAGGAGAATGGGCTTCTGAACCGGAGCAAATAACAAAGAAAACAACAGTAACATCAAAAAAAGAAAAAGTATGGACATTCAGATTACAAAATCCCAGCTCAGACTGCTTTGCGGCGGTCTGATAGGACTTGCATCACTGGTGATGCAGGCATGTGACATGGAACAGGACAAGGACGTGCGCGAAAGCATCTGCGGTAACTGGGAAAGCGTGGAAAGCAAACCCGACCTGCTCATCTACAAGGAAGGAAATGCGTACAAGGTGACCGTATTCAAACGCAGCGGCATAAGCCGCAAGCTGAAGCCGGAAACCTATCTGCTGCAGATGGAAGACAACGGAAACCTGTTTATGAATACCGGATTCCGCATAGATGTGGCGTACAATGAGGAAACGGACATCCTGACCTTCTCGCCGAACGGGGACTATATAAGGGCCACTCCCGCAGCAGACAACGCGGAAGACAGACAATGAAACCGATAATGACCACTAAATCCAAAGAAAGAAAATGAGAATAAAAATTCTGACAATCTTCTGCCTGTGCCTGCTTTACGCAGGCAGGGCAAGCGCACAATGGGCGGTCATAGACCCGTCCAACATTGCGCAAAGCATCATAAACACCTCGAAGAATGTGGCGCATACCTCGACCACCGCAACGAATATGGTCAAGAACTTTCAGGAGACCGTCAAGATCTACGAGCAGGGAAAGAAGTATTATGACGCGCTGAAATCGGTGAACAATCTTGTAAAAGACGCCAGAAAGGTGCAGCAGACCATCCTGATGGTGGGCGACATCACGGACATCTATGTGAACAGTTTCCAGAAGATGATGCGTGACGAGAACTTCACCGTGGAGGAACTCGGAGCCATCGCGTTCGGATATACCAAGCTGCTTGAGGAAAGCAATGACGTGCTGACGGAACTGAAGAACGTGGTGAACATCACCACACTCTCGATGACGGACAAGGAACGCATGGACGTGGTGGAACGCTGCTACTCGAAAATGAGAAGATACCGGAACCTTGTCGGCTATTATACCAACAAGAACATTTCGGTAAGCTATCTGCGTGCGAAAAAGAAAAACGACCTTGACCGCGTGCTGGGTCTTTACGGAAATGCAAACGAAAGATACTGGTAGCCTATGGACTTTGAAAACCTTCATCAGATACTCCGCTCGCTTTACGAGGAGATGATGCCCCTGTGCGAGGACATGGCCGGTGTCGCGAAAGGGATTGCCGGTCTGGGTGCGCTGTTCTATGTCGCCTACCGTGTGTGGCAGTCACTTGCCAGGGCGGAACCGATAGAGGTGTTCCCCATGCTGCGCCCCTTTGCGATAGGATTCTGCATCATGCTTTTCCCGTCGCTTGTTCTGGGAACGCTCAACGGGGTCATGTCGCCCATCGTTCAGGGAACGGCAAAGATACTGGAGGCGGAAACGCTGGACATGAACGAATACCGCAAGCAGAAAGACGAGCTTGAACATGAGGCGATGATGCGCAATCCGGAAACCGCCTATCTTGTCAGCAACGAGGAATTTGACAGGCAGCTGGACGAACTGGGCTGGTCGCCGGAGGACGTGGTGACCATGACGGGAATGTATATCGAACGGGGCATGTACAACATGAAAAAGTCCGTGCGTGACTTCTTCCGCGAGATACTCGAACTGATGTTCCAGGCTGCCGGTCTTGTCATAGACACCATACGCACGTTCTTTCTCGTGGTGCTGGCGATACTCGGTCCGATAGCCTTCGCCATATCGGTATGGGACGGTTTCCAGAGCACGCTGACGCAGTGGATCTGCCGCTATATACAGGTTTACCTGTGGCTTCCCGTATCGGACATGTTCAGTACGGTGCTGGCAAAGATACAGGTACTGATGCTGCAAAGCGACATCGAACGTATGCAGGCGGACCCGAACTTCTCTCTTGATTCGAGCGACGGCGTGTATATCGTATTCATGATAATCGGGATTATCGGATACTTTACCATTCCGACCGTATCGGGCTGGATCATTCAGGCCGGAGGCATGGGCAACTACGGACGCAACGTCAATCAGGTAGCCGGAAAATCCGCCGGATTCACAGGCAGTGTTGCCGGTGCCACCGCCGGAAACGTGACGGGACGTGTGGGCAAGCTGCTGAAATAAACCAACAGAACAACTAAAAACAGATAAAGTAATATGGAATTCAAGTCATTGAAGAATATTGAAACATCATTCAGGCAGATACGCCTGTTCGGTATCGTCTTCCTGTCACTGTGTACCGTGATAACGGTGTGGAGCGTATGGAGTTCCTACCGCTTTGCGGAAAAGCAGAGGGAAAAGATTTATGTGCTGGACAACGGCAAGAGCCTGATGCTGGCTCTCTCGCAGGATCTTTCACAGAACCGTCCTGCGGAAGCCCGCGAGCATGTACGTCGCTTTCACGAACTGTTCTTTACCCTGTCACCGGAGAAGAGCGCCATCGAGCACAATGTGAGACGTGCCCTGCTGCTGGCAGACCGCAGCGTGTATAACTATTACTCGGACTTTGCGGAAAAGGGCTACTACAACCGCATCATTGCCGGCAATATCACGCAGGTGCTGAAAGTGGACAGTGTGGTGTGCGATTTCGAGCATTATCCCTACCGTGCGACCACCTATGCCACCCAGCAGATAATCCGTCAGAGCAACGTCACGGAGCGCAGCCTCGTGACGACCTGCCGCCTGCTGAACGCCTCGCGGTCTGACGACAATCCCAACGGATTCACGATAGAGGGGTTCACCATCATAGAGAACAAGGACCTGCAAACCGTCAAAAGATAATGGAATGAAAGAAAAAGCAATGAAACCGCTGCGGATGGCATATGAGAAAATCCGCGGTACAAGAGAGCGGATAGTTTCCGGACTGAAGGACTATCTGGACGGACTTCCGCAAAAGACAAGGAAAAGAATCATACTGGCTATGCTGGCCGTATTTGCCACGCTTGCCCTTTACACGTTCGGAAAGTCGCTGTACGATATAGGACGTGATGACGGACGGAAACTGAATATCGGACACGCCGGACAGCTCCCCGTAAAGGGAGAATGCGGCGGCAAGATTCATCACAATTTTATAAAACAGTATAAGGATGGAAAATAAGGAAACAAGAAAAGAGAACGGGGACAGCCCCGAAAAGAAGAACAGGGAACGTACACCACTGACGGAGGCGCAAAGGCTGAAACGTCAGAAGATGATAGTCCTGCCTGCAATGGTTCTGGTCTTCATCGGTGCCATGTGGCTGATATTCGCTCCCTCTTCCGACAAGGAGGAACAGCCGGGTGCGACGGGCTACAACACGGAGATACCGGATGCGGACAAGGACAACAGGAAGATTATCGGTGACAAGGTCAAAGCCTACGAGCAGGGAGAAATGGAGGAACGCAGGGCAAGCCGCAACCATGCCATGCAGGAACTCGGCAGCATGTTCGACCGGGAAGTTTCCGTGACCGGGGACAATCCGGACTTCGACCTTGCCAGTTCCGGTGGCGGAAGTGATACGGATACGGCATCATCGCCGGCTTCGCAGACAATCAGGTCATCGGCCATCGCCTACCGTGACCTGAACGCCACGCTCGGCAACTTCTATAAGCAGCCTTCGGGAAACAGTGCTGAAATGGAGGAGCTGATGGAGCGCATATCCTCGCTGGAAACGGAACTTGAAAGGGAGAAGGAAAAAGGTTCCTCAATGGACGAGCAGGTGGTGCTTATGGAAAAGTCGTATGAACTGGCATCCAAATACATGGGTGGTCAGAACGGACAACAGACAGCACAGGCATCGCCGGTACGGAAGGCGGAAGAGCATACGGCAATGCCGGTCAAGCAGGTTACCAGACAGGTGGTTTCCTCCCTTGCACAGCCTATGAGCAATGCGGAATTTGCCGCCATGTATGCACAGGAACGCAACATGGGTTTCCACACGGCAGTGGGAAGCCGTACGGTATCGGACAAGAACACCATATCGGCATGTGTCTATGGGGCACAGAGCGTGACGGACGGGCAGGCTGTCCGGCTGCGGCTTCTGGAGCCGATGGCGGTTGCGGAGAAAATCATCCCACGCAATGCCGTCCTTGTCGGAGCGGCAAGGATTCAGGGTGAACGTCTCGGCATAGCAGTCACTTCGCTGGAACATGAGGGGACGATCATTCCGGTCGAGCTTTCCGTTTACGACACGGACGGACAGGAAGGAATCTTCATCCCGAACTCGATGGAAATGAACGCAGTCCGTGAGGTAGCCGCCAACATGGGCGGATCGCTCGGCAGCAGCATCAACATCTCCACCGATGCGAAGGCACAGCTCGCCTCCGATCTGGGCAAGGGGCTGATACAGGGCACAAGTCAGTATATAGCCAAGAAGATGCGTACCGTCAAGGTACATCTGAAAGCCGGATACAGGGTCATGCTGTATCAGGACAGAAATTAACAACAAAAAATTATCAATTTATTATTACCACTAAATCCAAAGTAAAATGAAAAAAGTAATTATGATGTTCGCCCTGTTTATGGGCATCGTATCTGCCCAAGCGCAGGAAAACAAGACCGCCAAAGAAAACGGAAGTGACAGACCGGCTCAGGAAGTGAAGCAGGAAGAGGTTCAGGAACTCTCTCTGAGCAAAGAAATCTATCCGCAGAAAGAGGCGGACGGTGACCTGTATCACGGTCTGACCCGCAAGCTGACCTTTGACCGCATGATACCGCCGCACGGACTGGAAGTGACCTACAACAAAACCGTGCATATAATCTTTCCGTCAGAGGTGCGCTACGTGGACCTGGGTTCACCGAACCTTATTGCCGGAAAAGCGGACGGGGCTGAGAATGTGATAAGAGTGAAAGCTACGGTAAGAAATTTCCAGAACGAGACGAACATGAGCGTCATCACGGAGGACGGCGGCTTTTACACCTTCAACGTCAAATATGCGGAAGAGCCGCTGCTCCTCAATGTGGAGATGTGCGACTTCATCCACGACGGTGAAGCGGTGAACCGTCCGAACAACGCGATGGAGATTTACCTGAAGGAACTGGGGAATGAAAGTCCGATGCTGGTGCGTCTTATCATGAAGTCCATCCACAGACAGAACAAGCGTGAGGTGAAGCATATCGGCTGCAAGCGTTTCGGTATCCAGTATATCCTCAAAGGCATCTATACGCATAACGGACTTCTGTATTTCCATACGGAAATCAAGAACCAGAGCAACGTCCCGTTTGACGTGGACTATATCACATGGAAAATCGTGGACAAGAAGGTGGCAAAGCGTACAGCCGTGCAGGAACAGGTCATTCTTCCGCTCCGTGCGCAGAACTATGTGACCTGCGTGCCGGGAAAGAAAAAGGAACGTACCGTGTTCACGATGTCCAAGTTCACCATTCCGGACGACAAATGCCTCGTGGTGGAACTGCATGAGAAGAACGGAGGACGTCACCAGTCCTTTACCGTAGAGAACGAGGATCTGGTACGAGCCACAACGATTAACGAACTTCAGGTACGATGAACATGAGAAAGTACATGATAGCACTGGCAGCGTCGCTTGCCCTGTTCACGGGGCGGGCGAACGCCCAGCGATGCCTGCCGGGAATGCAGGGCATCGAAGTGAAGGCGGCAATGACGGACGGTTTCAGGATGGGCGGCAATGACGGAGGGCACAGTTTCGGGGCGCTTCTTTCGACCTATACGAAAAACGGCAACAAATGGTCGCTGGGCGGTGAATACCTGTTGAAAAACAGTCCGTACAATGATGTGAAGATACCGGTGGCACAGTTTACCGCCGAAGGCGGCTACCACTTCAAGGTGCTTTCCGATGCCCGCAAAATCGTGTTTCTCTATGCCGGCGTTTCCGCTCTTGCCGGATATGAAACGGTGAACTGGGGCGACAAGGTGCTGTATGACGGGGCGAGGCTCCACGACAGTGACGCCTTTGTCTATGGCGGTGCGGTGACGCTCGACATGGAGGTGTATGTGGCTGACCGTCTGGCTCTGCTTGCCAGCCTGCGCGAGCGTTGTCTTTGGGGAGGTGACACGAGAAAGCTCCACACGCAGTTTGGAATAGGTATCAAGTTCATCATAAATTAGGACGGGTATGGATATAGCTGAAATGAGGCAGATACCGATTGCGGACTTTCTCCGAAGGCTGGGACATGAACCGACAAGAAGAAGCGGAAACGAATTGTGGTATTCGGCACCTTACAGGAGCGAAAGGACACCGTCCTTCCGTGTGAATGTGGAAAAGAATGTCTGGTACGATTTCGGGCTGGGCATAGGCGGTGACATCTTCAATCTTGCCGGAGAGTTTATCCACAGCCGTGATTTTCTCGCACAGGCAAGGTTCATATCGGAAAGTGCCGGTGTACCTATGGTGCAGCCGGATGCTTCCACCTTCAGGAAAAAGACTCCCGAACCGTCCTTTGAGGACGTGGAGGTCTTGCCCCTGCGGTATCAGGCTTTGAAGAAATATCTGATGGAACGTGGCATATCTCCCGATACAGCGTCCTTTTACTGCTGCCAGTTGAACTACTACGTCCACAAGAAGAAATATTTCGCCGTCGGCTTCTCCAATGTGTCCGGCGGTTATGAACTCCGGAACCGGCTTTTCAAAGGGTGCATACCGCCCAAAGACGTATCCCTGATAAAGCGGAAGGACGGGCAGGCTGAAAGTTGCAGCCTTTATGAGGGCTTCATGGACTTCCTGTCCGCCGTGACGCTCGGCATGGCGGAGGACGGCGACAGCCTTGTCCTGAACTCGGTCGCCAATGTGGACAGGAGTTTCCGTTATCTGGACGGTTACGAAAGGATACGGTGCTACCTCGACAACGATGAAGCCGGACACCGGACGGTGGAAAAACTGCGGATGCGGTACGGTGAGAAAGTGTCGGACTGCCGTGGATTATACAAAGGCTGCAAGGACCTGAACGAGTATTTGCAGCAACGGATAAACAAACAGAATAACAACAAACTTAAAATCAGATAAGATGATGAAGATTATGAACAATAACAGCAACAGAGGCAAATCAATTTTCAAGGCAGTGGCAGTCTGCATGGCTGTCCTGGCTGCGGGACTTTTTGCGTCCTGCGATGACGATATGGACATACAGCAGAGCTACCCGTTTACGGTGGAAACCATGCCGGTCCCTCACGATGTGGCAAAGGGGCAGACCGTGGAAATCCGCTGTGAGATGAAGAAGGAGGGCAATTTTGCCAATACACTCTATACGATACGTTACTTCCAGTATGAAGGTAAAGGGACACTGAAGATGGACAACGGTACGGTATTCCTGCCGAACGACCGTTACCTGCTGGAGAACGAGAAGTTCCGTCTGTACTACACCTCGCAATGCGATGAAACACAGAATTTCATCGTGGTCGTGGAGGATAACTTCGGCAACTCCCATGAAATGGAGTTTGATTTCAACAACTCCAACACTTCAGAAACGGAAAGCGACAGTGTGCCAGCCGTCAGTCCGTCCACTTCCAAACAAATCCGTGAATGAGGTACAGGATGTTGTTACTGCTCTGTTTCCTTTCGTTGGGCTGCACTTTGTCGGCACAGGAACCTGAAAGGGAAACAGCCAAGGAAGCAAGGATTTTCAGGTTGCCGGAATTTGAGAGGGCATTTTTGTGTGTGCGCTATTTTGAGGGTTGGCACTCGGAAAAGAACCATCCTTATGTCGGCTGGGGGCATTGCCTCCAGCCGGGCGAGAAATACTCGGCACGCACCATGACAAGACAGCAGGCTGACGAGCTGCTGCGGAAAGACCTTCGGAAGTTCTGCGCCATGTTCCGGCATCTGGGAAAGGATTCGCTGCTCCTGGGTACATTAGCTTATAATGTGGGACCGTTCCGGCTCTTGGGCAGCGGAAAGATACCCAAAAGCAAGCTGATCCGAAAGCTGGAAGCCGGTGACAGGGACATCTATAAGGAGTATATCGCTTTCTGCAACTATAAGGGAAAACGGCACACGATGCTGCTTAAACGGAGAAAGACTGAGTTTGCGCTATTATATATTCCGTAATACTATTGAAATTCCTTGCGACAAACAATATCGCAAGGAATTTTTGCATCCAGTACAAATAAACACATTACCTTTGCATACTAAAATTCCGTAAAATGAAAGAACCGAAAGAAATATTTTTTTTACCTGTTGAACAGTTATCTGATGATGCTATTCAATGCATTGAAAAAGTTTTTGAATTATTAGAAGCTATAAAAGATGATTGCAATATCAATAATTTTTCCCGCCGATTTACTTTTATAAGAGAAGAAAAAGCTATTAGTGACGTTGCGGAAATTAAAAAAGATAGTGATGGATTAAACCATATATATATCAACGAAAACTTTTGCCAGTATTTATGGTCGGTTTGTATCTATCTTACTGCTTATTTTGAGAATGTCATACATATTCCAATGATGGACGCAATTGGCATAAACAAAAATGGATGTAAGCCTAATATGATTGATGTAGAGTATGCCAATGATTGCTTTTTTAGGGGACGTCAATTATTGCATAATTTCAATAGGGATGTGTATTGGGTTACTCCCAATATATGTAAACCCCAACAATTTGAAAATATTATAAATCATGCGAATGGTGTATATTGCGCTGCAATAGCATTTATATATGCCCACGAATTTTCACATAATTATTTAGGTCATACACAAATACAGCAGACGCTTTCCCATACTATAGAAGATGAAATTGCCGCTGATGATACAGCAATTAGTTTTATTCAAACTGAATATGACTCTGCATGGGGAAATACATATAAGGCGGGAGTTGCAACTGTATTAGCAGCCCTTTTATTGATGGGCGAAGATTCTATTTCTGGTGGTGGAACTCATCCAGATATGGATGTCCGAATAGAAAATTTAGTTGTTAAAATGGATTTACATGAAATGGACCCACTTTGGGGATACTTAGGAGTTGCTGTAAAATTATGGTTACTTGTATTTGGTGGTTTATCTATCGAAGAAGACATGCAACATCCCGGATTTGGCTCATATAAGGAGATTTATTCATTTTATATGGAAAAGTTGAAGACTGTTAGACAAGAACGTTATCCAAAAATTGTAAAACCAGATTGGGATATTTAGCAAAAACTCCGATGAAGCTACAACTTCATCGGAGTTTGCTTTCATATATTCGGAATTGTCCCTTTATAGATGACTTCACCGTCCCTGCAATGTTCGATGATGCCGGATATACTCCACATATTTTTGACCTTGAAAATTTCTGCCTGTGAGGTTTATGAAAATCATCTTTATACCTATTCCGTTATCACTCTACAAGATGATTTTACCGTTTTGTCTGATTGCTTCCATGATAAGAACTTGCTTTTATGAATACTATCGCAGATTGGAACAGCGGTTTCTTTGCTACTTTCTTTGTCCGCCTTCTGCTCACCGAAAGAAAGTAGGGCGGCTCTCGCCGCCTTTGCCTAAAGTCGGGTGTAAAGTCCCGTTACATCCGTGAAAATCTGCTGGAGCATATCAAAGTACACTCCCTCGTATTTGGCTATCTCCTTGACCTTGATGTCCGCATACTTCGTCAGTGTTTGACGATAGAAATACATGGTGTATGTATCCGTGTCTTCATCCAATATGATTTTCAGTCTGTTGGCTGACGTTTTGTTCCTTGCAAGGCTCATTTGTAGTCCGTTGCCCAAATTGATATAGTTACGGCTTCCCGTCATGACGGTAAATCCATGACCACCCAACTGCTGTAAGATTGTATTCGCTATCATCTGTATATGAATTTAAGTTATTGTCAATGGGTGGCTTTTGCCACCCGATTTTTTTATACGTTCATGCTCTGCCTTATATGCTCCAATGTGCGCTCGGCAATGGGGCGTGTTTCCTCCGTCCAAAGGTCATAGTCATGTACGGATATTCCCACACTCTGCAAGTCACGGATATAGCCGGACACATAATCTCCCGTAGGGAGGTAAACGAACTGCATCCATGCGTCCCTGCTGTCTGTCAATATAAAATAGTATTTCATGTTCTTTCTTTTTTATGGGTTATCTGTTTCGGGTGTGGGCGGTATTGTGTACCGCCACACCTTTAGTATTCTTTCATTTCGGCAATGGGGGTATATTTTCTGAGCCATTCCACCACATGCACCATGTTGTATTCGGAAGTGATGACTGCCGTATGTTCGTTTATCGGGGTCATTCTTGTACTTTCGTAGCTCTCTATCCACTCCTTTAGTGTTGCCACATCACAAGTATCGGTACACATCATATCCAAAATTCTGATAGGGTCGCTGAATGTCACAATCAAAGTATCATAGTATGCTGTCATAATCTGTCCTCCTTTCCTTTTATCCATTCGTCACGCAGGTGTCTGCACTCCTTCAATGTCGGTCTCACGCAAGAGAAAAGTTCTCCGTCCGTGTGTCGGTAGTCATACTGGAAAAGGGTTGTTCTTTTCCGTCTGATAGTCGTTTGGTACTTTTCGTACTTCTCAGTACCTGCCGTCTGGCAGGTACTCACTCCGTTGATGGTCATTCTTGTTGTCATGGTAGTCATTTATTAAAATTCAACAATCAGTAGTCGGTTCTCCATTACCTTTTCGGGGTCGGTTATCATCCTTTGGGCTACCCAAAGGTGATGCGCTCCGAAGCCGTAGGCGAACAGCCTTCCGAAGTTCTCGTTTTCTGAAAGTTTCGCCATTGAATTGCGGATTTCCGTTTCGCTGAAACTCAAGGACAAGGTGTTTATCAGACTGACAAAGATGTCGGTTACTTTCTCGTCCCATAATATCAGTATGTTTTCTATCTTTATTTCCATATCATGTATATTTTGAAGTCTATAAATCAAGCACTCATCCGCTTGCGGATAAGTTCGGCATTGCTCTCTACAAGGCTGATGATGCGGTCGTGGTATTCGGTATTGGAATTGCATACACCTCTGCTCTGTACCACCTTGAATGTTGTCAGTGAAACCTCCACCGTTTCAATGCGTTTGCCGTCAATGGTTGCGGATAGGATAAGGGAGTCTGTCCTCTTGTGATAGCTTCCCACACAATGGTGCATCAGTTTACCTTCAAGTTGCATTTCCGCCACACTCTCAATGACCTTTACAAGAATAAGGTTGTCGGTAAACACAAGTCCGAAGAACTTGCCTTTGGACTTCAGATAATTCTTTTCGTCCTTGACCAACTGCTCCCTGCGTTGCTCCGCTCTTTCCCTTTCTATCTGTTCTTCGCGTTTTCTGACAAGTCGGTCATGTGCCTTTTTCAAGTCTGTCGGACAAACATATTTTGGGCAGTGGGTATCTTTCCCGAAATGTCGGAGCAGTCTTACAAGGTCACACCACATGGAGGCATCTGCAATATGATAGCCGTTTCGGATACAGATTTTTATGGAGTTCCAATATTCATGTAAATTGATATTTGATATGACGGCATATCTGAACATTTCTGTCTGTCCCGCTTTAAGCAATGTTTCCTTATTGCTGTCCGTCAGAATGGCGGTAAAAAATTCGTATGGGGTCAGTTCGTGGAATGCTCCCTTGAAGCCGTTTCGTTTTAATTCGGGAATGATGCGCATTGCCGGATAAGTCTTGTATGCGTCTATGTTGTATGCTTTCAGCATCTTGTTGCTGCGCAAATCCATATCGCTCCATTCAGTCCAAAGGTCATAGTACATCGTGTGCATGGCTCTCAGTCGGGCAATAACTTCGGTCTTTCCGTTTGGGGCAATCCACCATTGCACCACCTCCCGAATGGAATACTCTGCCTTCTGTCCCACCTTGTATGTTGCTCCTACCATAAAGTAGCGCAACACTTGATAGCCTTTTCGGGTCGTAATGATTTCATAATATGCGCTGCCTCTGAAAACTCTCTTTCGGGTATCAAGTATTTCAAGTTCCTTTCCGCAATGGGGACAGCTACAACCACATATAGTTTCCACAAGAGTGTGTCCGCCTTTCCAGCGGTGTCCACATTCCGAACAAGTGATAGTTCCGCCTTTTGTGCGGTAGGCATGATGCTTGAAGCAATGTTCAAAAGCGTATGCTTTCTGCTTGTCTGTCAGTTCGGGCAGTCCGCTTGACAAACGGACTACCTCTTTCTGTATGCGTGTTCTCGGTTTCATATCAAAAATCAAATAATGAGGGTTGGACTTGTGTTTCTTTTTTCGCTGTCGGCTTGTTGCGGTTCTGTAGCTTTTGGAGTTCCATCTGCTGATATTGGGCAACCGCCTTTCTTCTTGCTTCCTGCTTTTCCTCTTCTGTTAGTTCCACCACATGGTTTACAACTACTTGACATTGTATAGGCTTGCCTACTTCAATCTCGTTTTCATCGTAATAGTGAATGGCTTGTCCGTAAATCTCTCCGTCTGAAAAGCCGTTGCAACCGCTTTTCTGCACATAGTTCAGAATGTATGTGACACAATCGTCTATGTTCTTGGCTGGGTTGCGGTAGCTTTTGGCGAATAGTTCATCTTCCGCTGCTCTCTGCTCCAAAAACATCTGTATGGTTCGTTTGAAATGGTCTGTTCCTTTCATCATAATCTCAAATTTTAGTCGGGTTGTCGTTCAAATAAAGTATCTCGCAATCTTCCACTTCTGTGGGAAGTCCGAAAAGGGGGTAATGGGTGAAATAAGGCTGTGCGTTCCCTTCTTCATCTGTGAGGGGTGAAACATCTTGTACTTGCCATTGCTTCATCCATCTGTCTATTGTCTGAACTTCATCGTCTGTGAGTGCGGTTGCATCACCATTGATGATTTAGGCTAAACTCCACGTGGGTATCTTTTCCGTTGTCCTGTTCATATCCGTTCCTTTATGTGGTCAGACAATCTCTTGTAAAATCTCCGTGTGGTATTGTGGAGGACATTCCACCAAAAGAAAACCGATAAAGTCCTTTCTCGCTTCCTTGTTGAGTTCGTGGTATAGCCTTCTTAGGGTTGAATGGTTGCCGTTGATGTAGGTTTCCACCATATACTCAAAGATGTTGTCCACCTCGTAAAATCTGCATTGCTGCGCTGCTGTCTTGCTGTATCGTTTCATAATGTTATGCTTTTGGGAGTTAATTCAAAGTGTCAGTAGCCATAGGAAAAAGCCGAAAATGGCAATGAGAAATATGATGAATACCATTACATTAATAACCATTCGGAATACTCCACAGACTATTTCTCTGATGATGTACCAAAGGATATTGACTATCCAAAGGAAACAGCGCAACAGAAATGCGAATACTGCAAGTCCAATGGATTGCGCTGTCTGTCTTATGTTCATTGCTGCTGTCATTTTGGGTGTCGTTTGTCAAGTTCTACAATTCTGTCAATTCTTCCGTACAATATCTTGCGGAGTGCCGTCTTGTCCATAGCCTTGTATTCTCTCCATTGTCCGTACTGGCTTACAAGGAATGTCCTCAGTATGTCGGAGAAGTCAAACCGCCATCCTTGCAATGGTATCGCACTTTTGAAATAGGTATTGCCGTTTACCTTTTCGGTTATCCAATTCTTTTCCTCTCTGTTCAGCACCTCGCCATTATTCACTTTCATACGAAGTCTGTAAACCTTGCACTCATGTAGGCTTTCCAATGTCGGAACTTCCCACTTCACGAATTTTGTTGCTACTGCTGCTTCCATATCCATTTGTTTTTATTTTTAATGCGGATTCGAGAGCTGAGGGAGTTGAGTTTCCAACCTTATATGCCTCCCGTTTATCCGACATTTTTTTTAATGCGTCTTTCTGTCGCTTCGGTCGTTTTCGTTTCGGGTGCTTCAAAAAAGGTAGGGAGTGGGTAGAGCAAGGGTTTTCAAAGAAAAAATACTACCCGCAGGGCTGGAGATTTTTTCTAAAAACCATTGAGCATCCCAATCCCGGATTTACCTTTGCACCCAGAACGGGAACGATCCACCTGATGCGACTGCCTGAAAGACCATCAAAATGGAGGTAAACGGATGTGGAGGCATATTGGATATGAAATGTTCCGGGAAAAGAAAGAAAGGAAATGTCAAAAAAAAGGATACGGCGAAAACGTGAAACCGGCAAACATTCCAAGAAAGTATGTTGCAACCGTGTGGCTAAACCTGTTTAGTTATGCGGTTGCAATTTTCTTTCCGGTTTGCCGTCATGGGTAATGGCACTTTTCATTTATGGAAGGTGTGGTTACCCATGACTTCCGTTTTCGATTAGAGGAAGCGACAAAAAAAGAAAATCAACAGGTAACAGCCGTAAAAGCACCGCTTGTGGCATAAGCAAAAAAAAGAAAGGGGCCTTGCATCATCAGTCTGAACATGGTTCAGGCGTGACGCAAAGCCCTTTTCTATGCTTATGCAATAGTAGGAACATGGTCGTCAATTTATTGATGATGATGTTCCTACGAATAAATTCGCTTTTACGGAAAAACTTGTCTGTGGAGCTTAAAAAGCTGGATTTTTATTAAATAATATTATATGATTAACAACTTTGTAACTTATTTTGGGTTACTTATAACTTATAGAGAATTCATATATTTACAGTTCCCTTTTTATAGGCTTATTGACTTTAAAATAAAGTTTTTCTAATTTATTTTGAAGGTATATTTATTATGAAATCTATTGGTGTGTATGTAGCTTTTGAAGAAGATAAATTATTGAACGACCAATTATATCCTTTATACCATGATTGAATCATTTTCTGAAAATTCTCATATTTTTTTTGTGTTGTAAAATGATACTTATCTTTTGAAGAAAATGGTATAATAAATGCAAAAGCTATGTTGGCAACTGCAAATAAAGCATAGCAGAATGGATAATTATAATCGTTTGTCTTTCGTACTGAAACTATCAAATATGGAGTATCAATTGGGGTTTTAGCATCACCAATGGCAACTAATGGTAATTTACAATATTTTGTTGAAGAATTTATCCAATTAATTGTTCCTTTGAATTCAAGTAAATATCGCTTTTCAATAACGCTAATAACATATTTGCATAAACATTTATAAACATTTTGAGGTAAGAATTTTAATGAACTGGTATCTAGTAACAATTTCTCTTTGAAAAAATCTTCTATATTTACAGGAAGATCTTTATCTATTTGTATTGTTATTGTTCCTATATTTGTGTCACTTTTAGTTGACTCGTCCAAAGATATTTTAAAATTCTTACCTGTTGTTTTTCTAATACCATTTTTGCCATGAATAGAATGAATTGTCAAAAGAAATGAAAGCATATTTGCTATATCAGGTTCAATGGTTCTACTAAACCGTTCATTGCAATTATCGCATTCTTCAAGACAAATAATACTTTTGTTTCCTAAAGATTCACTGATAGCATGAGATGTATGCTTGAAAGATACTATTGGAATTTTATTGTTACAAAATCTACAAACTCGATTATATTTATTTATTTCTCCTATATAATGCCTTTTTTTTGTATTGCCATTAAAAGTTTGTGTATAGTATAATGATGCTATCTGGTATTTGGTATTATCCAAATTGGAAGGTATTGTTGTGATACCATTTAATTTGTTTACTTCCTGTTTTAAATTATATAGTAATATGGCATCATCAATTTTACCAGATACAACAACAAATTTACTGTTCTCTGGTATATTTTCAAATACAGATTTTATTTTTAAGCAATCTTTCTTTATTTTACTTAACTCATCAAATATTTTTAGACGAGACCTAAAGTTCTCATTTGCAACTTGAACGGTGAATATTTGCTTTTTATTATTTGATTCAAATAGGCTAGAGAAAAACTCATAGTCTTTGTACGTTGGTAAATTTATATTTAGAACCTGATCCAACAAAGATACAATTGTAATTATCATGACTAAAAATTTGGTGTGAAGATACTATTTTATACTGCAATAATGAAATTTTTGAGAAATAATGTCTATTTTTATATTCTAATTAGTTATATTTAAGGCAATGTTTTCTGAAGATATAAAAAGTTTATAAAATGAGTATAAAACAAAAAATAGATGAAGCTCAAGCACTGCTTAATGCTGGTGGAAATATCATTAAAACCCGTGATGACCATGAGTTGGTTTTTATTGATAAAGATGGAACTATTTTGAATACAAGTGGTTTTGACTGGGGACTTAATAATACGGAAACTGTTACAAATTCTGTATTTCGTAATCGAATTGAGCCCTGGCTAACTTCATTGTTTCAATCTGAACATTTGTCACTGCTTTGCGGCTCAGGCATAACAAATGCTATAAGTTTCTTAGCAGGATCAAGTGGCGGTACTACGATGGGAGCAACTACATTTACCAAGTATGAAGATGAAATTAAAAGCGCCGCGGAAGTCTCTGCAAAAGCATGTGGGCGTGGAAGTGGTAATATTGAAGACCAAATACGAACAGCAAATGATTTACTTCGTGGATTGAAAATTCTAAAGAAAGACGGCGATGCTAAAGAATTAGAAACAGAACTTAATGTAATAATTTCAGAGTTTGCGAAGTCTATATTAAAGTCTGAAAACGGAATAGCAACTGCGAATGAAGAAAAACGTGAAAATGCATATTCAGTACTAGTCAATTTCCTTCTTAGTTTTGCTAGTCGCACAGGGAATAGGGAGAGGTTGAACATTTTCACAACTAACTATGATCGTCTGATTGAAATTGGTGCTGAATTAGCAGGTATTCATTTAATGGATAGATTTGTAGGCACAATGATGCCTATTTTCAGGTCTTCAAGATTAAACTTGGATATTCATTACAATCCGCCTGGAATTAGAGGAGAACCTCGCTATTTGGAAGGCGTTGCACGTTTGACAAAACTTCATGGATCTGTAGATTGGATACAGAATGGTGGTGCAATACGTCGTATAGGGCTTCCGTTTGGAGCAGATGACATAGAGGCCTATTTAAAAGCACCTGGACTATATGGAGCAAATGCCTTAAAACTGATGATTTACCCCAATTCTGCAAAAGATCGTGAAACCGCTGAATATCCATACGTTGAATTGTTCCGTGATTTTGCTGCTTCTATTTGTAGACCGAATAGCACTTTGGTCACTTATGGTTATGGATTTGGAGATGAGCACATAAATAGAGTAATTCATGATATGCTTACTATACCATCAACCCATCTAGTTGTTATTTCGTTCAACGATCCAATAGGGCGTATTCTGCGGTTCTATTACGAAGTAGCACATTATGCCCAAATATCAATTTTGATTGGTAATAATTTGGGAGACATTACTAATTTGGCAAATGATTATTTACCTAAATCTGCTATTGATCGGACTACTATTAGAATGGCTGAACTATTACAGCACCGTATTGGAGCAGCTCCTGTTGTATCTTCAATAACACCACTTACCTCATCTGCAGCAAATACATCAAAAACATCTTAAACATTATAGCTTATGATTACAACACCAATTGAATATCTTGCTTCATTACGTATAGGTACAGTGGAATATATTTCTCCAGATAGGATAGAGGTGCAATTGGATATAGAGTCTCCTGATAGTATAGCCTTAAATACAGGAACACCACGAAACTTTCCGCGTATAAATGGTTATGTTATGATACCTATAGACCTTGGTTTTGTTGTTGGTCAAGTATCATGGATTACTATTCAACGGTCTCCTTATCCTAAACGTAGTGGTTTTCAAGATTTTGGATTGATAGATTTACCTTTCCCATTAAGGAAAATGGAGCTTCAACCAGTAGGAACTCTTGTCGCTAAAAATGATAGTTATCAATTTAAGCGAGGGCTTGAAACATTCCCATCTGTTGGAGATATTGTCATATTACCAACCGAAGAGCAGTTACGTTCTATTATTGAATCAGGAGATAATAGACGCGTTTATATAGGTAATAGTCCACTAATTAGCAATGCTAAAGTAATGATTGATCCAGACCGTTTGTTTGGGCGCCATCTTGCAGTATTGGGTAATACCGGAAGTGGAAAATCTTGTTCTGTGGCAGGATTGATACGCTGGTCACTTGAAAGTGCCAAAGAGCAACTTATTGATAAAACAAAATCAATAAATTGTCGTTTTATTATTTTAGATCCAAATGGAGAATATAGTAAAGCTTTTTCAGATAAGACGGATGCAAAAGTCTATACCGTGAATTTAGAAACTGGAGATGGGAAAAAGCAACTAGAAGTTCCATTATGGTTATGGAACACAGATGAATGGTGTGGATTTACTAAGGCATCGCCCAAAACTCATAGAACTACAATTGTTCATGCGCTAAAAACGGTGAGAAGTGGTATTAATGTGGAATGTCTATCTAAAGAAAAAGAACTTTCCAATTATATTAAAGTCATTTTACAGGCTATTAATATTAGTGTTAAAGAAGGAGCACCATTTGTTAAAAGACCTGCATTCGGCTTTCATAATTCTTTAGTAAAGTGGAGTAAGGGATTTAAGGCAGAAGAAGAATTTTCAGATGAATTAAAAGAATCATTAATCAACTTAAATTCCAAAATATTAAAATTCTGTACTAATAGGTCAGGAGATGGCTATATTGACTACACTTATACAAGAGAAGAAATCAATGAATTGATTACTTTAATGGAATGTGTCTTTTCCAAAGCAGGAGGGAAAGAAGAGGACCTTCTTCCTATTGATGAGGACAGCCCTATACCATTTACGGGAGAAAACTTTGTTCGTTCTATTGAAGCTAATGCAGAGATACTAAATACAACAGATTATATAGTGACATTAATGCCTCGCATCAAGGCATTATTGACAGATGTGCGCGTAAGAAAAGTTATTGATAATGAAAGCCTTAGTTTGAGTAAGTGGCTAGAAGATTATATAGGTTCTGATAATGAAGAGTCACTAACAATAATTGATCTATCGTTACTTCCGTCAGAGGTAACAGGAATTATTACAGCTGTTATTGCTCGCATGATTTTTGAAGCACAGCAGAGATATCTCAAATTGAATAAGCAATGCCTTCCAACCGTATTGGTTATGGAAGAAGCACATTATTTTGTAAAACGATATAATGATGATGCTGAGAATACTGGACCAACTACTCAATGTTGTAAAGTATTTGAGAAGATTGCACGGGAGGGGAGAAAATTTGGATTAGGATTGGTTTTATCATCTCAAAGACCATCCGAATTATCTCCTACTGTGTTGTCGCAATGTAATTCTTTTTTATTACATCGTATATCCAATGACAGAGATCAGGAATTGGTTAGCCGTTTGTTACCTGATAATATGAGGGGAATACTTCGTGAAATGCCATCATTACCTTCTCAATATGCAATATTATTGGGATGGGCATCCGAGTTACCTGTCATGGTTAAAATGAGAACATTACCCAAAAATCAATGTCCTCAGTCTGATGACCCTGATTTCTGGAATGTTTGGGTTGGATCTGAAAATCGTAGAATAGACTGGAATGCAATTGCTGACGAATGGCAGAGTAAGAAAAAAGAGATGTAGGTAAGATGAGGATGACTTTTTATTTTTGATCATCCTCATTTTATTTTATGAATGTTTTAGAGATAGAATTTAAAAATAAAATAGACAAATAAAGTTTGATGCTGCTATAAATCATACTGTATTGTTGCTTATAAAACATAAATTTCGTATATTTGAATTTGGAAAATGTTCTTTTGACTTAATGCAAAACTAGGCAGATAATAGAAATTAGCTCATTTCTAAATCGTTACCTGTCTAAAGGTTTACTTCTTGTAAATTTCTTATTTCCAGTGAATAAGAGAATATGCAATGCCTAGTACAATGGAAGTGTAAGTCTTTCTTTATACCTATGCTTTTGAACCATCTTTTCATCGGATAGGTCAGCATATATGTGGTCAGCCCGTTAAATACGAGTCCTTCACCACGTGGACCGATAACTTCCATAAGATCATCTCCGATAGGAACGTTTGCCATGTTCTTTGTTTTCTGCATACGTTTGAATACACACCATCCGCCTTTAGGCAATTCCTTGATGTCCTCCCACTTCAAAGCAAGTATGTCACTTCTTCTGAAGCCTGTTATACAGGCGAAAATGATAGCCTTTCGCAATACCGGAATAGGGCATTCATTATTTATGATCAGTCCTAATTCATGTTCTGTCAGATAATTGATTTCTGTTT